>Ga0316205_10000086_pt1 | contig 213882 bp, 214 predicted proteins | sample 3monthpyrite_MG_FD_204941 | JGI IMG/M metagenome (GOLD analysis project Ga0316205, IMG submission 204941) | Microbial mat bacterial communities from mineral coupon in-situ incubated in ocean water Damariscotta River, Maine, United States -... | ecosystem: Environmental > Aquatic > Marine >... | reverse complement strand
TGGTATCTTTCACCTTCAATCTTGGCTCTGGCGCACTCCAACGCTCCACGCTCCGCCGCAAAGTAAACCGCGAGGAACATGACGAAGTACCGGTAGAGTTCCATAAATGGGTGTGGGTCGGTGGAAGAAAATTAAAAGGACTTATGAACCGTAGAGAGGCCGAAGCAGAGCTTTATCAGCTTTAAAACTGTAATAATGGTAATGCAAATGCTGCAAATGCGCCGATGCACCATACTATTACAGAACCCCAGAAGAAACGGATATTCCATGTGTGGGCGGTGTTGCAGAGTTTGGCATATTCCGGGTCGGTGGGACATGTTCTGCCGGGGCGATAGAGTATCCATCCCACTAATGCTAATAGTCCAACAGTAATGCCAAATGTCCATTCTTTGTACAGACCGAGCGTGCCGAGGAAGGGTAGATATTCACCGTACACAGAAGCCACCACTGCACCCATGCCAAGACTTACCATTAGCACTGGCAACGCGCAGCACAACAAGGTCGTGGTAGAGGCAAAGAGTATCAGTACGCCCCATTTTCTGGGTTTCTTTATATCGTGCATGTATCCTTGATTTCTTCACCTTTGAATGTATAGCCAGATTCTTTGAATAATGTAGTTAGCTGCCCTTCGGTAAACTTAACCTTCTCATCAGCACAAATTGAAACAATTCCTGCTTTGAAATCTACATCAAAACCTTTTACGCCATCTATTTTCATAAATTTCTTCTCCAATCCATAAGCACAGGATGGGCATACTGCTCCATCTGCCCTCATTAAATGCTCTTTATCAACTGCAAAAGCTGGTGTGCTTGCCGCCATTATCATTAGTGTAAATAGTAGTTTTTTCATTATTTTCTCCATAGGTTAAAATTGCCACTCAAAAGCGATAGTTGCTCGGTAATCAGACTGATCCTGACTGCCGTTCAAATTAGTGTAAAACGGTATCTGCACTCCAGTTTTTATGGTTGCTGCCCTATATGTCCAATACATACCAGGGGAAATAAACAGTTCTGTTCCGCCGCTATTGGCGAGGGAAATCCCACTTTGCTCTGAATGCTCGGTATATTCACTATTTAACTCCAGCACCCACAGAACATCCGGTTTGTAATATTCAGGTGGAGCAGATCGCCATCCCAGTGCTGTATCGCCGAACAACTTATTGCCACGCTCCAGACCAGCAGCATCGCCATTAAAACGGTAGCGAACACTTGCCCATCGCTGCCATATTAAACTCTCCTGACCATAAGCAAGCCCAACAACATAATAATCCGCACCAGAGCTTAAAGCTGGGGCAGGATTATCGTTTGAAGTATCAAGAATAGCTTTTGCAAAGCCTGATACTGAATCCTGTTTACCCAACGCATCACGCTTCCAGAAACGGTATTTTGTTTCTAAAGCAATGTTGCCAAGTCCATCATTATTAGCCCCGTCTTCTTTGAGATATTTATAGGGCAGCTCTGCTGATATTGTCCAATTTTCAGTAATCCCATATCCAAATGCAGCAGATAGTTCATTTTCAGCTTCAGAACCTTTCTCCGTACGGTGATATTCAATATGCGTTTCCATTCCGCCTTTATAAATGGTTTCTGGACCCTCGGAAAATATAGGCCCATGGGCAAAGGCAGTGCCATTAATAGATAATAGTATAAGCAGGATGCTGTATTTCTTCACTTTGTCTCTCCGTGAAAATATTTCAATATGGCGCAGTCACTCAGCGGGTTTCCTTCACCAGGACAATTTGTCCGTAATGCTGTAAGCGCTTTTTTCATCGCCTTCAAACCCCTGATACGCAGCTCGATGTCGGCAATTTTTTCATCGGCTTTCATGCAGGTAACGCCGCAATCCGCCTCCGCACTGTTGCTCAGTTCCAATAGTTCTTTGGTTTCTTTCAGGGTAAAGCCCATGTTTTTGGCTTTCTGAATAAATTTCAGACGAGCAAGGCTGTTTTCGTCATATGCACGATAACCAGATGCCAATCGCTCCGGCTCCGCCATCAAGCCTTCTTTCTCATAAAAACGGACAGTTTCTACACCGACATCAGCGGCCTTTGCTAATTTTCCAACAGTTAATTGTGCCATAATTCAACCTCCTTATAATACTACCATAAACCCTGTAGTATAGTACGGAGTCAAGCAATAATATACCGTTTTGACAATATAATTAAATCATTGTCGATAACGTATAGGCTGTGCGAACTAAACGGTATTCACTACTTGATTATTTCTCCATTCCATTCTGCTGGATGGTAATGATGCAGTGGTCCATCATCATCGATTGGTGCAAATCCATCTCCCAAAAATGCTGTATCAAACGCACCTTGATTGTAATATTTCAGGGAATAATAAGTGGTGCAGATGGCTGTACCGATACTGCCGATAATCAGCAGGATGGCAGCGGTTTTTCATCGCTCTTTTTAGCATTGGCTATTTTCTGGAAGTTGGTGCGCAGGGACTCTAGCTTATCCAAGCGAGCAATGCCTGCACCTCTTTTACCCGTTCCATTCGGCCCGCACACTGCGAAGTTATCGCCATTCATATCAAAGGTTAGATTACGAATGCCACGAAATTCATGGATGATGAGCTGCTTGATTCGAATCATTATTATTCTTCCTCACCAAACAATGCTATGCGAAGCGATTTCTCCGAAACCTTATTATTAAACACCACAGTTTTTGTCGGCTAGCTACCTCGGCATATTCCTCCTCAGCTTCCAGTTTATTCACAAAGGCATCCAATACCCTGTCAGAGACATTGCCTATTTTATCTGATGTGGCGCTTTCTTCTTCACCACTCATAATTAAGCCTTTATTTTCAAATACAAATCAACCTTATCTAAGGTATACTATGATGCTAAAACGTCAAATATATACTGTATTTTTTATTCATTAGGTGGTGCAGTTACAGAAATTACCATATTTCTGACTCTTGTAATATGGCATCACGCGTTAATAAATTACGTGGTTTACGTACACTGAATTTATTCCACAGTAGATAAAGCGTATATTTTGGTGGCGGTTTGGGCATAAGTAATTGTACTAGTTTGCCAGATGCCAGACTTTCTTTAACCAGATACCTTGGCAATACGCTATAGCCCGCCCCTTCGCATAGTAGGTTGTGGATGATGCTAAGGTCTGCCACTGTTATCACTGGGCGCTTGACATTATTCTCCTTAAATACCTCTACATAATATTGCTGGATATAACTAAACGCCTCTTCATATACCAATAATGGTATATCTGATAGCATGGATGGCGAACTCATCTCATCTTTTATTTTTTCCGCCCATTCTGGTGCGACTACCAATACTAATTCGTCTACAAAAAGATTACAATAACCTATATTTGATTTTTCAAGTACACGCTCAGTAATAGCTAAATCCAATGTGCCATCATCCATCATCTTATAAATTTTATCTGGGCTGTTTATTTGCAGTACTGTTTTGATACTATGCTGCGACAATGAGGCAAAAATGGGAATCATTTTGGCATTGATAAATTCCTTTGGTCCACCAATATGTATAGTGCCAGCCACTTCATTAGTAACGGTACGTGACTGATTAAAGATCAGCTCAATCGCATCCACATGATATGCTAAAGAATTTGCCAACTCATCAGCAATAACAGTTGCTTCCAAACCTCTGCCATTACGCTTAAACAACTTTTTCCCCATCTGATGTTCTAACGAGCAGATTTGTTTTGAGATGGCTGGTTGGCTCAACCCCAGAGTCTTACTGGCCTTGTTGTATGATCCGCATCGATATACAGTGACAAATGTTCTCAAAAAAGTAAAATAACTCATCCACTTACTTACATCTCCCCACAATGGAAGCTGGATATGCTTAAATCGCAGCCAATATCCTGCTTCCAATTAGTGTTTAGCCAAGAACATCTTTTTTAATTTGCTCAAACTCATCTTTCGTGATTTCGCCTTTGGCATAGCGTTTCTTAGCTATATCTAAAGATGTTTCCGAATAGCTCGATGCAGGTTTACGAAAAAAAACCAAGTAAACAATTACCGCTACTAGCAATAATAAAATGAGAGGATGATTAAACCACATCCATCCCCAATCGTAATGATATCCTGATTGCATGATGTTTCCCTATATATGTATTATTGACTCTGATTAGGCATCCATTTTTTATGCCATTTATTGTTCATCATATTGCCCATACCCATATCCTTGTGCATTTGCTGCATTTCTTTCATATGCTCATGCATGGCAGGGCAATCATCAAAATTGCCGTTACAATCCTTGTGCATTTGATCCATCATATTGCCCATATTTTGGTGGGTCTGGCGCATGGATTTCATGTAGTTTTGCATGGAAAAATCTTTATCTTTTCCGTAATTCATCGCCTGCATACACATTGGACAGCCGCACATCATCATTGGCATATTGCCATTGTTTTGCATCTGCTGGTTCATTGACGAATTTGGCTGATTGTTACTTTGGGCATAGACCGCCAAAGGTATGGCGATAAGTGCGAGGGCTAAAAAGATGATTATCTTCTTCATGGTGTTCTCCTTGATTGGTTTAGTTGGTTGTTGAAGGGATGACGTTTTATGTTCACCGATGGTGCTGAATAAGAGCATCGCCACACCGATAAAAATAAAAGTGTCGGACAGGTTAAAGGCAGGCCAGTGATAGCCAAAAGCATGGAAATCCAGATAGTCAAACACGGCAGAAAACCGCAGCCTATCTATGATATTGCCTACGGCTCCGCCGATAATCAGCCCCAACGATAAAGCGGTGAAGCGGTGATCTACCTTCCTTAACCATACGAATAGCCATGCTACGATTAGCATGGCGACAGCTGAGAGAATCCACTGACCATTCGGAACATTCTGCAGCATGCCAAAGCTGATGCCGGGATTCCACACCGTCACCAGATTAAAAAATGGAGTAACAACTACCAGTGCTTCTGCACCAGCGATGGTGGCAAACAAGATTTGCTGAATGAGTTGAATTAGCAGTAACGCAACAGCGACAATAATGATTCCAAAACGTGTCATGATTGCCTCGCTTGTTTCAGTTCTTTCATGGCCGAGCGGAAAATTTGTAAAGCACTGCGCAGGAATAAAACGGCGATGATAAAGGCCACCAAAATATCTGGCCAGTGGCTTTGCGTGAATGCCACCCCAGCGGCAGCAATCATCACCAGAACATTGCCGATGGCATCATTGCGGCTGCAAATCCACACCGATTCACGGTTACTGTCGCCTTCACGGTAGTGATAAAGCATCCATGCACTGACAATATTGACAATCAGTGCCAGCAGGCCAATAGCCCCCATCACTTCAGCTTGTGGAACAGCCTCGGTCGCGGCACGGTAAATGCTATTGCCGATAACCAGCAGGCCGAATAGCCCCATCGTACCACCTTTTATGAGTGAAGCCTTGGCACGGATGGCAAGTGCCTTATCCAGCACATAGAGCGAGATGGCATAATTGGCAGCATCGGAAAAGAAATCCACCGCATCGGCCATCAATGCCACCGAACCAGAATAGAAGCTGGCAATCACCTCTACAAAAAACATCCCAGCATTGAGTGCCAATATTATCCAGAGAATTTTCCGGTAGCGTTTATCGGCTACATTGCCGCCATCATCATTATCGCAACAACTCATAGTGCCTCCTGTTTACGTTCTTTACTGTGAAACAGGCGGTACAGGGCTGGCAGCACCAGCAGGGTCAGAATAGTAGAGGAGATGATTCCGCCGATGACTACTGTTGCCAGTGGGCGTTGCACCTCTGAGCCTGCCCCGACATTAAGTGCCATCGGTACAAAACCAAGGCTGGCAACCAGTGCGGTCATTAGAATTGGACGCAGGCGTGTTAAGGCTCCTTCAATAATTGCCTGATCAATTTTCATACCTTGATCGCGCAGTCCACGGATGAAGGAGACCATCACCACACCGTTAAGCACGGCCACACCGGAAAGCGCGATAAAGCCGACACCTGCAGATATAGAGAGTGGGATATCGCGCAACCACAATGCGGCAATCCCACCAGTTAAGGCTAATGGCACGCCGGAGAAAATCAGCAAGGCGGCACGGCCTGAGCCAAAGGCCATAAATAACAATCCGAAAATCAGCAATAATGCCACTGGCACCACCACCATTAATCTTGCGCGTGCTGATATCAGCTGCTCAAATGTGCCGCCATAATCCACCCAATAACCTGATGGCAGATCAACTCCTTGGCGTATGGTTTGCTGCACTTCTTCTACAAACCCACCTAAATCACGACCTCGCACGTTAGAGGTGACCACCACGCGGCGCTTGCCATTTTCACGGCTGATTTGGTTGGGGCCATAGATGATGCTGATATTGGCAACTTCTTCCAACGGCACATAATCCGGGCGCATATCCGCACCTTCCTGCTCGGCATAGGCAAGCGGTATGGGCAGACGTTGCAAGGTTTTGATGTCGGTACGCAGATGTTCCGGCAGGCGCACGACCAGATCAAAACGCCGATCACCTTCAAACACCTGACCGGCTTCTTTGCCCCCCATTGCCACCTGTACCACTTCCTGCACATCGGCAATATTGAGGCCATATAGATCAAGCGCGGCACGATCCGGCGACACGGAAAGCACTGGCAAGCCGGTGACTTGTTCCACCTTCACATCGGCAGAACCTTCTACGGCTTGTAAGGCAGTGCCGATATCTTGCGCGGATGCCAGCAGCTGATCAAGATCATCACCATAGAGCTTAACAGCTAAATCACTCCGCACTCCGGAGATCATTTCGTTAAAGCGCATTTGAATCGGCTGGGTGAATTCGTAATTATTCCCCGGCACCTTCTTCAAGGCAGCTTCGATCTCCTCAACCAATTCTGCCTTGGTTTTGCTGCTGTCTGGCCATTCATCGTGAGGTTTGAGCATCACAAATGTATCAGCAATATTAGGCGGCATCGGGTCGGTGGCCACTTCCGGTGTACCAATCTTGGCAAACACTTCCTTGACTTCTGGGAATTTACGTATGTGTTTTTCTACCTCGATTTGCATTTCTACCGATTGACTTAAGGACGTGCTTGGAATGCGTAATGCCTGCACCATAATGTCGCCTTCATCCAGATTAGGGATAAATTCTGATCCCATGCGCGAACCTACCACTAGACTTAGCAGCACCAAGGCGGTGGCACCAGTGATAATCTGTTTGGGATGCACAAGGCTCCATTCCAGCATCGGTTTGTACCACTGTTTGGATTTACGGATGATGGCGCTTTCCTTTTCCTTCACCTTGCCGGTGACAAATAAGGCCACTGCCGCCGGTACGAAGGTGATAGAAAGTACCAATGCAGCAAGCAATGCGGTGACCACAGTAAAGGCCATCGGGTGGAACATTTTGCCCTCAATGCCGGTTAAGGCAAAGATCGGCAGATACACCACGGTGATGATGATCACCCCAAAAATACTCGGTTGGATGACCTCGGCGGTGGCCTCGGCGGTGAGCTTAAAGCGTTCCTCTTTTGTAAGTACTCGCCCCAGCTGGTGCTGCGCCATGCCAAAACGCCTGATGCAGTTTTCAATAATGATCACCGCACCATCAACAATCAGGCCAAAATCCAATGCGCCAAGGCTCATAAGGTTGCCTGATACACCGCGCTCGACCATACCAGTGATGGTCATAAGCATTGAAATCGGAATCACCACGGCAGTAATCAGAGCAGCGCGAATATTGCCCAACAATAGGAATAGAATCACGACCACCAGCAATGCGCCTTCAAGTAGGTTTTTTTCCACCGTCCAGATAGTGCGATCCACCAGTGCGGTGCGGTCATAGACTGCGCGAGCCACAATGCCTTCCGGCAGGCTATCATTAATAATCTCCAGCTTACTTGCCACGCGCTGCGCCACGTCACGGCTATTTTCGCCCATAAGCATCATGGCGGTGCCAAGAACAACTTCCTGATCATTCATGGTGGCGGCACCGGTGCGAAGCGGTGCACCTAATTTGACATCGGCAATATCACCAACACGGATGGTCAGCTCATCGCGTTTGGTGACAATGATATGCTCAATATCATCAATATCTTTGACCTGACCAGGAACGCGAATCAGATATTGCTCGCCGCTTTTCTCGATATAACCTGCGCCCACATTATTATTGTTGTTTTCCAGGGCTTCGGTCACATCGCGCACTGTCAATTCATAGGCCAACAATCGCTCCGGATAGGGCATAACATGGAATTGCTTTTCATAGCCACCAATGGAGTTGACCTCCACCACGCCTTTAAGGTTACGCAGCTGCGGTACGATGATCCAGTCCTGTACGGTGAGTAAATCCATTGAGGTGTAAGGCGTGCCATCCTCTTTGGCCGCACCTTTTTCTACTTCCACCACGTAAGAGAATATCTCGCCTAAACCGGTGGCGATTGGACCCATAGTAGGCTCTAACCCTTCGGGAATCTCACTTCTAATTTGCGATAGGCGTTCATTTAATAGTTGCCGTGCTAAATAAATATCGGTGCCATCTTCAAACACCACCGTTACTTGGCTTAGACCATAGCGAGAGAGGGAACGTGTATGATCCAGCTTGGGGATACCGGCAAGCACAGTTTCAATCGGGAATGTAACGCGCTGTTCAACCTCTAGCGGTGAATAACCCGGTGCATTGGTGTTAATCTGCACCTGCACATTGGTAATATCCGGCACGGCATCAATCGACAGCCGGTTGAAATTATAAACACCTAAAGCCATCAGGCCGATTACGCTGATCATTACCAGCCATCTATGTCGTATTGAGAAATAAATAATATTTTCTAGCATCATATTCTCCTAATCGTGATCTTCCACCTCGGATTTACCGAGGTCGGCTTTAATAATAAAACTGCCTTTGCTGACATATTCCTCACCGGCTGTTAGCCCCGAGAGCACTTCCACATATTGTTCATCAGCCTTGCCCAACCTTACGGGGCGTATCTCATAGGCATTGCCTTCTTTGACGAACACCACGGACTGATCTTTCATTTGTTGAATTGCATCGCTGGTCACAGCCAATGGCACGTCATAATCGGCCAGATAGACATCACCTTCCACTGTCATGCCAGGTCGCCATTTACCTTCTTTGTTGGGGATGGATACCACCGCAATAACGGTTTGGCTTAGTGGATCAGCGGTGGGTAAAATAAGAGTGATAGGTGTTTCGATGCTTTTGTCATTTTGAAGTGTGTGTACACGTACTTGCTGGCCTTCCTCTACCTTATCAAGGTTGCGGGGAAACACATGAAACTCCGCCCATACGTCCGATAGATCAGCAATGGTAAAGATGGCATCCTCACTAGCGACACTACCTACATTGGTATTGCGCTTTAGCACCACACCATCGGTGGGTGCTGTGATGCTATACACTCGCAGGCTTTCATTGGCTTCCACCGAGGCCAGATTTTGGCCTTTTGTTACCTTATCACCCCAATTTACGTTGACGCTTTTGACTACGCCGGGAAACCTTGCACGTACCTCGGTGGTGGTGTTGCGATTAAGCATGATACGTCCAGTTAGGGTCAGCACCTCATGAATGGTGGCAGCATCGGCTTTACTGATTTCAACACCTGCAGCTTTTGCCGCTTCTGCATCTATTTCTGTTTTACCTTCCTCATGTTCCTCTTCATGTTCATCGTGATCATCGTCACCTGCATACGCTTGGGCTATCCAGCTATTGTCAGCCCCAATAAAGCCTCCCGTTATCAACATAAAAGACAGTAATATTATGGATAATATTTTCATTTCTATTCCTCTGTTATTGTGGTTAATCGCTGCACATTGGCGCGAGCGGTGTGATATTCTTCTAATGTTTGAATGTGCTGTTCTTTCACTTCAAACAATGTGCGCTGGGCATCCAGCACTTCCAAATAAGGGAAGCTGCCTGCGTTATATCCCTCACGCGATAATCTAAAAGCGCTCTCTGCCGAGGGGATGATATCGGATTTCAGCGCCTGCGCCTGATGGTAGGCATTGACCATTTCTTCCAACCGGTGATAGAGCGTATTACGTATGTCAATATGCGTGACTTCCCCATCACTTTGCGATTTGTACAAATTACTTTTTGCACTGGTGATATTTCCTCTGTTGGCATTAAACACCGGGATGGGAATAGACAGACCGGCCATAAAAGCTTGATCTCCACTTTCGCGCAAGTCACGGACACCAAAACGAACCTTTGGATTAGGAATGGCCTTTGCCTTTTCCAGCTCATAAAGCGCTTCTTGTTGGTTGCGTTTTACCTCCCATTGCTTGATATCAGGTGTTTGTAATAATTGGGTTTCCACCTCTTTTTCGGTAGGTGGCGCGGTTAAGCGGTATAATGGGTTGGCTTCAAGCAAAAACTGCTCATCATGCCCCGACCATAAACTAGTCAATACATGCTTGGAGTGATGAAATTCTCGCTGTGCACGTTGATGCGCTACACCGGCGGTTGATACAGTAATCTCTGCTTTACGTAGCTGTACTTCTGGTTCAAGCGCTGCATTTACACGCTTTCTAACCGTTGCAAAGAGTGCCTTAGCCAAGTCTTTTCGCTCTTCGCTTAACTCCAACATTTCTTGCGCGGCCACCGCCTTGTGATAGGCTATTTCCACATCACGAATGAGGTTAAGGCGCTCTATAGCCATACCATATTGGCCAAGCATGACACCTTGTTTAGCCGCTTCACTGCGACTGGAAACCTTGCCGCCAATTTCAATTTCCTGTGCAATGCCATAGGTAATTTCGGCACCATTAATCCCACTTAAATTACCGCTTCCACCAATATCCTCTGCTTCAAATTCAAACTCAGGATTAGGCCAAGCACCTGCATGATCCTGCGCACCCTTGGCGGCGTCTACCCCGGCGGTGGCAGACTTTAAGCGTGGTGAGGTATCCAACGCTTTTTGAATGGCATCGGATAAGGTAAGCACCGAATGGTGTTGATGGATAGCTTCCTCATGATTACGCACCTCGGCGTTCTTAGATTCAGCTGCCCATGCTGGCTGTGACATGGCAGTGCTGCCAAGTAGTCCCGCCACGCATAGCGCAGGTAAAAAATACATTTTTTTCATTATAGATTCCCAAATATAGTGCTAAACACGCATCAATAGATCGCCTGAGAACGGCTATAGAATAGCCATTAATCAAGCATGACGCAGGTACACGTACCCTGCGAGCTTTACGAGTTTAAGCCTTGGGAGGTTTTGAAGGGGGGTAATTTAGTTGAGAAAAGTAATTTTCACCCACTCGATTATGTTGGGCTTGGCTTGCAACAGCGACATACTCGGCTTTACCGTGCATTACAGAAAGGTTGCTGTGATGATAGCAGCATGAACAAAAATCGCAGAGGACCTTGCCCTGATTATCGCCCTGATTACCAATGTCATCAATACTCACCACTGCCGAAAAACTACCGCATAGTGCTTGATCCGAACAGTCAGCAGCCGTAGCACTGGCGATATTCATCACCAGAAGTGCCATAACCATTATGTAAGTAGGTAGTTTTTTCATAATCTTTATGGTAGCATAGAAATATCAATTATCAAGTTTTTTTTGAAAAAAACATATATTCAAGTACAGGATATTCATAAATTTTTGATAATAGCGCCACAGTTATAATTTTTGCCATCAAATTCATATCTAAGAAATTATCCATTTCATTCCATAACGGGCATCAACCTATGGTGCATGCAGCTACCTATAAATAAACTTATTAGTTGTGGTAACAATTTTCATTATTCTTTTTTTTATAACCCCCTATAATTTTTTTCATGAATTACAAACATGCGTTGAAGGATGCATTAAAATGAATGTTAAAAAGCGGGGAGCAGCATGCCATTGCCGGACAAACAATATACCAGATTGGAGGCGCTTTTAGGGCAGTGGAAACTATCTAAAGATGATGTATTTTATGCAGTTGAAAACGGCTTGCTCAATTGTTGTATTAGTTTGCAACCGCGTTATGTAGAGCGTGGCTCAGAAGAACAGGGGTTTTTTAGAGCAAGAACCTGTGAGTGTTGTGATGGGCTTGTGTTGGTGCGTTCTGAGGATTGTCAAACAATTTTCCAAAATGGCGAGGTGCAAGCGCATAGTTTTATATCCCTGCAAACATCAGGAGATATCTTGCGTATTACGCATGAACCCCCACAGCCTTTTATTGGTATTCGTCTGCAACATTTGCTGGTGATGAGAGAAGAGCAACAGCGATTCGAAAATACTTATAGCATACGTTACCGTCAACAGAAACAACGCAAGCAAAAATACCGCAAATATGAGCATCATCATCAACCAAATATCAAGGTATATAATAATTACAAAGAGGTGGATTTTTATGGAGTAATTTACCATTTTGGCATGGTGCAGGCAGATATTACCAAACAACTCCATTATGCTAGCAAGGGCAGTGATCCGTGGGTGCATGGAAAAATATTACTGTCTAATTCCGGCTCGCATGCAATGCGTTTTCAGGATGTGTTTAAGAATAAAAAAGGCTGGAGAGAAATTATAGAATCGGACGGGCGTGGTTATTATCGGTTGAATTTAAAAACCAAGCAATTTCATCAACCACTAGACGATAGTGCAGCAGGACGCAAGTAAGCGCATGCTTTTAGGGGTTGCTACACAACGTCACACTAGCGAGCATAAACTACTAAAGTATTCCTGCTCCCAGACAGCCTCCACCTAGCCCGTAATGACCCCGTAGCCAGCTCCCACCAAATATGTCACAAAATGGTAAAAGGAGCTAATTACCATCTCACCCAGCCCGTAACCGACCCGTAATAAGGTCATCCTTAGCTCCCAGACAGCCCCCAGTAAAATTTGCAAGCCTCTAAGTCCGAACAGTTCAAACAACGGAGGCTATAATGACTGAACATAAACCAATCTCAACTTTTGACGAAATCTGCCATTTGACTATCGAGGTGATGTGTCGGATGGATCTAGAAACTCTTCTCCAGCTTAAAAAACAAGCGGCTCGTGAGCTTGATCGGGCGAAGCTCACTAAAGGGCATATCGATCTGGCTCTTTTGCATCGGCGTGCTGAGCTTGATAAAGCGGAAAATCAAGCAGAAGAAAATCAGCAAGGATTGTTCGATAATGGGGATGATGCCTAATGTCGATGGAGTGGTACAGGGCTTATCATGGCATGCCGCATGATCCGAAGTTGCAGGTGGTGGCGAAGCGATCGGGGCAGAAGATGTCGGCGGTGGTTGCTGTGTGGTTATGCGTTCTTGATGCAGCCAGCCAGCATGATCCGCGCGGGATTTTCAACATTGATCCAGAGGAAATATCCGTGATTCAGGATATTGAATTGGAGGATGTTGAAGCTATCATAAAAGCTCTGAAATCCAAGCGTATGCTGGATGACGAAGGGCTGGTTGTCAACTGGGATAAACGCCAGCACACCACTTCTACCGAACGTATGAGAAAGCTCCGTGACAAAAAGAAACGTGATGTGACGGCAGGTGACACGAAGAGACGCAAAAACAGTAAAAAAGCACCAGATACAGACTCAGATACAGACTCAGATGCAGAGGAGAATACAGATACAGATAAAAAACAGAATAAAAAAAGAAACAGAACGAGAATAGAAAAGAGAGAGTCTGAGAGGGAAAAACACAAGACCTGTGGAAAACTTCAGAAACAGACTCCGCAGATTTTAGAGCAGATGCTCGATATTTGGAATGCAGAAGTGCAGAGCAAACTCACAGGCAATCACAACGCCATACTCACACCCAAACGCAAGGAGCAGATGACCATCCGTTGGCTGGAGGATTTTCAGCAGGACATGCGGGCTTGGCAATATTTCTGCGAAGTTATCGCTGCCTCGGATTTTTGTTTAGGCAAGCTCGAAGGCAAGAGTTGGACTATCGATTTGAGTTGGGCGACCAAGTCATCCGAGCATGTTGCCAAGATTTTGGAGGGTGGGTTTTCTGGTGGGAAACATCCCAAGCAACCGCCAATCTGCAACGTACCAGAGCTGGTCGATAGCTGGAATGAGGTTCTGCAAAAGCTCCAGCAGAAATACGGAAAACCCTCAATTCGATGCTGGTTTGGCAATACCGTAATCACGCAAGTTAACAGCCATCACGTTGGAAAAATCGTCACGCTGCAATGCCCGAAAAAGTTTATTCGAGACTGGATCGAGAAGCATTTCCTGACCGATATCAACCGCTTCTGGGCGGAACAAAATCAGCAAATCATCACAACAGAATTAACCATCAAGGAGAATTAAATCATGAAAAAATCACGACACACGCAAAAAAATGGCAAATGGACAGTCACCGATATTGCCGATCGATTTGAGGAAGCGGTGTACACGCTCAAACGCTTGCCACCAGTCAAAATTCAAGGATACAGCAGCAACTGGCCAGAAATAGTCCGCACTGTTTTTGAGAAGATGCAGGAGGAAAAACTGCACATGCGGCTTGGCCCACCAACACCAGATGCCATCAGCAGAATGGAAGAAACCATAAACTGGGTTTTCTGGCTGGAGGAGGACGAACGCAGGCTGGTCTGGATGCGAGCTGAAGGCGTGCGATGGAAGAAAATCTGCTGGCGTTTGGGCTGCGGAAGAACCAAAGCTTGGCAGCTCTGGAGCTGCGCTTTGCTCACAATCGCCACTCGCTTAAATGTTCTTGAAGGAGAAAAATAAAATGTGCGAACATAAAACTTGTGGACAGAATGAACAGAATTTGACACTATCAGACAAATCATCGACAATTGTGCGTTGGCTATTCAGCACATCTGTTCCCAAAATCATTCTTGAACAAGTATGTACTCATGGAGTTTCGCCATGAGCCATCAGGATATTATTGATTTTGTGCATAATGATAATCGCTCAAAAGAGGAAATCTTTGAGTCGTTGAAAGGTAAAATTCAGGCAAAATATAATCATCAGCTTACGGACAAAGAAGCAATCGCAGCGACACAACGCTTTCTGGGATTCTTTCAAACGATATCTGACATTTATGATGATAAACATCAGAATAAACTTGATGATGGAGATGAAAATGATTAACGTGATAGCAGGGTTGCGGAATGTGACCTTGGAGTGTTGTAACTCCTTAGATTAACCGGGAGCATGAACCCGACAACCATGCACCCTGACTTCTATGGTCGGGGAGATGTGCGCGTATGTTCAAGGTGTAAACCTAAAGGCGTGCATAGCCGAGTTAATCCGGTTTTACAAACTCCCCGATCACCAATGGGAGTTTAGAAATGACTAGCAGAAAAATAAAAACAGAGACCGTTGCTTCTATGCGAGCGACCAAGGCATTTAAGATTGCTCGTGTGTCGTCTGATGAGCAGGAGGAATATTCTCCTGATGCACAGGATCATCGTATGAGTGAATATTGCACACGAAATAATTTGCATGTTCTAAAAACATTCCAGATCACCGAATCTTCAACAAGCGGTGACCGTGTGAAATTCATGGAGATAATCAATAAAGCCAAGTCTACAGCAAAAAAGCTGCGTGAACCAATTGCGATTATAACCGACAAGGTTGACCGTCTGCAGCGTGGATTTAAGCAACAGCCAGTTTTAGAAAGCTTGCGAGAAAAGGGATTGTTGGAATATCATTTCAGCAGTGACAATTGTGTGATTCACAAAGAATCTCCTGCAAAGGATTTATTCATGTGGAATATCAGCGTGGCACTGGCGCAGAATTATACTGATAGTTTGCGTGATAATGTGAAGCGAGCAATAGAGCAAAAACTTCGCAATGGAGAGTGGATAACTCAAGCCCCAATTGGATATCTCAACAAACGGGATAATACAAGCAAGCGTGATGGTCGTGGAAAAGCAGATGTTATCGTTGATATTATTCGTGCGCCGCTTATAAGACAATTATTTGAGAAATATGCTACTGGTTGCTATTCCTTATCGCAATTGGTAACATTTGCCAAAGAAATTGGGCTGACAAATAGTCGTGGCAATCAGGGATATATATCAAAAAGCCATGTCCATGAAATGGTGCAAAATCCTTTTTATTACGGTGTTATGAAAGTTAAGAAAACAGGCGAAGAATATCCGCATCGCTATGAAACTGTGATTACAAAATCGCTGTTTGATAAATGTCAGGAAGTGCTTTCTGGTCGCAGCAGACCTCACTCTCGCTATGGTAAAAAAGAGTTTCTATTCCGTGGGATTCCTACATGTGCGAATAGCGGACAGCTCTGCACGGCTCAAAAGCATACTAAAAACTATAAAAATGGTGGCTCTAATTCATTCACCTATGTTGTATCTTCCGATGCAAATGACCCGAATAAAGTTTATTACACTAGGGAAGATGATGTTATTGCACAAGTCGAAGCTGCACTTGATACTCTGACAATGCGAGATGATATGCTTAAAGATGCGATTTCTTACATGCGCCTTTCTAACGATGGAAAGAGGCAACATCACAAAGAGCACACCTCAAAATTGAAGCGTGAGCATACGGATTTAGAACGTAAGCTGGAAGGTCTTACAGATTTGCGTTTGGATGGTGAACTCACAAAAGAGGAATTCTCAACCCAAAAACAACGGTTAAAAACTCGCCAGTATGAAATTACTGATTTATTACACGCTTATGATGTAACGGACGATGAATTTTCTAACAAGCTGAATTATATGGTGGAACTGCCTTCTGGAGCGTTAAAGGAATTCAGGGGTTCTGGTTTAGACAAAAAACGTGAATTGCTGAATTACGTATTCCAGAACCTAAGAATGAATGGAAAAAACCTTGAATATACAATGGCTAAGCCGTTTGATGTTATCGCCAATTGTGCCGAAACTGGAGAATGGTGCACCCTAGAGGATTCGAACCTCTGACCTCCGGTCCCGGAAACCGATGCTCTATCCAGCTGAGCTAAGGGTGCATAAGTTTGAGATATGTACAGTAAGAAATTGCTTATGTCTAGCGACCAGATATTTATCTAGTTATATATTGAAATTATAGTCCTGCACTTTTATTTTTTTTGTAAATATTTACAACTTCTGATTTTGATGAATTATGCTTTTTCTTTGTCTTCTTTAAAGGTTTTCTATGGCTGTTATGATTTATTTTTCTCCATACGCATCCTCTATCTATAGCCTTCTTCGCATTGTTCATAACATATTTACTGTCAAGATCTGCTAATTCGCAAACAAGTATAAAATCATCTGAACCCCCTAAAAGCCAAGAGATAGCCTCCTTTTTAGCTTTTATAAAAGAGTTTTTTTTTGAATTACTTTTTGCATCCATAAGTGCTTGAGTTATTACTGCTCTCCATAATGATACTTCTGAGTTCGTAGTAGAATCATCATCAAAATATATTTCTGAATTATCCAATTATTCTTCTCCATGAATATTTTATCCTTAAATTATCGATTGAATATACAAGTAAAAGTTGGATATGGCAAGTGCATTTTATGATATATCATAAAATCTATTTTAGTATAATGTGAATTGACTATTATCTATATCATATATGTATAGACGGTAATTGCTGTATCATATTGTTAATAAAGTATAATTACATTATTAACAATTATATGTAATAGGAGATTATTTTAATTAGTAAGCGGCTATCACATTGCTTTTATGATTTTTTCAGTCATTTTCTTGGCGTCGTCAAAGAGCATGGTAGTATTATCTCTATAGAATAATTCGTTCTGTACGCCTGAATATCCTGCCGACATGCCTCTTTTTACGAAGAAAACATGTTTTGCTTTTTCTACATCTAGAACAGGCATTCCATATATTGGGCTTGATTTGTCAGTCTTCGCTGCTGGATTGGTAATATCATTTGCTCCAATTACATAAACAACATCTGTATCGCTAAAGTCTCTATTGATTTCATCAAGCTCAAGAACATCTTCGTAAGGGACGTTAGCTTCTGCTAGCAATACGTTCATGTGTCCAGGCATTCTTCCTGCTACTGGATGTATGGCATAACGAACTTTTACGCCTTCTTCTTTGAGTAGGTCTACCATCTCTCGTAATGAATGTTGGGATTGAGCAACTGCCATTCCGTAACCGGGGACGATTATTACAGATTCAGCATTTTTCATAAAGAAGGCTGCATCTTCTGCACTTCCTTGTTTTACTTGTCTATCGTCATCTATAGCTTCAGATCCTGAGCTATCAGATGCTGAACTATCTGACCCCATGCCTCCAAAAATAACGTTGATTATAGAGCGATTCATAGCTTTGCACATTATATAGCTTAGGATAGCACCTGATGCTCCTACTAAAGCGCCAGCAATTATTAGTGAGCTGTTTCCTAGTGTGAACCCTATTCCTGCAGCAGCCCATCCAGAGTATGAATTAAGCATTGATACTACTACTGGCATATCTGCTCCGCCAATTGGAACGATAAGAAAATACCCTAGAGCAAAAGCAAGCGCTATAACTATAAAGAATAATAAAGCAGATCCTGATTTGCAAAAAATTACAGTTAATACAATTATAGAAATTGCTAGAATAGCATTAAAATGATGCTGTCCAGAGAATTGTAAGGGTTGGCTTTTCATTATGCCTTGTAGCTTTGCAAAGGCAACTACTGAGCCAGAAAAAGTTATTGCTCCTATGGCTGCTCCGATAACCATCTCAAGCAAGTTTCCAAATGGTATATTGTCATTCTTTTCATTAATTATTCCGTATGAATAGGGGTCACTAAATGCTGAGATTGCTATAAATGTGGCCGCTAACCCAACTAGGGAATGGAATGCTGCTACAAGTTGTGGCATTGATGTCATTGGGGTTTTTAAGGCTATTATTGTTCCAATAGATCCGCCAATAATTATTCCCCATATGATGGCGTAATTGGATATTATAGCATCAGAACCAATGGTAGTTACAATGGCAATTATCATTCCTACTATACCAATTAGATTTCCTCTTCTGGCTGTATCGGGAGTTGATAATCCTTTTAATGCTAAAATAAAGCATATTGAGGAAACTAGATAGGCTATTGCGGATATGCTTGACATCTATTTCTCCTTTTTCTTAAACATGGCAAGCATTCTTTGAGTAACAAAGAAGCCTCCAAATATATTAATTGATGCAAGTACGACAGCAATAAACCCTAGTAAATTAGGGAGGGATTGTTCGGAAGCTCCTAAAGCAATTATTGCTCCAACAATTACAATTCCCGAGATTGCATTCGTAACAGCCATTAATGGGGTATGTAAGGCAGGAGTAACCTTCCAAACAACGAAATAGCCAATAAAGCATGCGAGAACAAATATGCTAATTGAGAAGATAAAGGGGTCGACTCCTTGAACTGTAGTAACTGGGACTTCAATAATCTGAGTTTCTACTTTTCCTGCTGCATCTTTAGAAAATTCAATAATTTCATTGGCGAGATTCTTGCCTTCTTCTAATATTTTAGTTTTTTCCTTCGAAACCGATTCTGTAAGTGCTTCGCTCATGCTATCTATTCTCCAATAGTTTTCAAATGTTCCTATTTTTCTATCGTATCTAAGTCATTAAATTGCTATGTTCTTTTTTGTGGTTTAACCTTAGTTGTTTCCACCTTTTTTAAATGAGGCTTTCTATCTAATATTTTTTTGGGTGTGCTGGATGTGTTTTTCTTAACTGATGTAGGTGTTTCTTTTTTCTTTCCAGATTCCAGCTTCTTTTTAAATAATTTGTGAACAACTGCTCCTTTATGTGTAAGGAGGCTATTTTCGATTATTTCATCTTTAGTATCAATTTTGACTGTTTTATTTTCTTTGTCCCATAGAAGTTCAAAGAGATTAAATAAATTGCGAGCATAAAGGCTGCTGGAGTCGTTAGATACTTTGCTGGTCAGGTTTGCGTCACCTATTATTTTGACGCCATTTATATCCGTAGTTTTGTTGACTACAACTCCTTCTACATTTCCACCATTTATTGCTGCCAAATCAACAACTACACTACCTTTTTTGCAAACTGCTAGCATATTTGATGTTATGAGGATAGGAGCTTTTCTTCCAGGAATTAATGCCGTTGTAATAATGATATCACTTTCTGACAATGCTTTTTCGATTAATGCTTGCTGACGTTTTTTATATTCATCATCCATTTCTTTAGCATAAACTGCCTTTTCTTCGGCGTTATCATCTTTTACTTCGATGAATTTTGCTCCGAGGCTTTCTACCTGTTCTTTGGCTTCCTGTCTAACGTCAAAGGCGGAAACAACTGCTCCCATTCTTTTTGCTGTTGCTATTGCTTGTAGTCCTGCAACTCCAGCACCTAAGATAAGTACATTTGCTGGTTTGATTGTTCCTGCAGCAGTCATCATCATCGGCACGACTTTATTTAATTCTGCTATAGCATCAATCACTGCTTTATAGCCTGAGATATTGCTTTGGGAAGAAAGTACGTCCATTGACTGCGCTCGTGAGATTCTTGGTAGAAGCTCTAAGCTTAATGTAGAAAATTTGCACTCGGAAAATTTTTCTAAATCACCCTCATTCTTATGTGGATCAAGCATTCCTATTATTGTCGTTCCATGAGGTAATATTTCGTATAATTTGCTTTTTGTATTAAGCTTTTGAGATGGTGAGTTAACACAAAATACTATGTTTGCATCTTTTGCTACTGCCTGAGGGCTTTTTATAATCTTTGCGCCTTTATCTTTGTAGTCATCATCGCTAAATAATGAAGCCGAACCAGCCTCAGACTCTATACATATTTCTATTCCGAGTGAGGTTATTCGTTCTACAATTTCTGGTGTTATGGCTACACGTTGTTCACCTGTTATTCTTTCTTTAAAAACGGCTATTTTCATTATGAGTGCTTTAAAATTAAACTATTTATAAACTGTACATCTTAGTCTTATAATATACTTGAATAAGATTTCTTTGTAATATTATCCATAGCAAAATTATTTTTTATATTCAGGATTAATAATTATCTGTTACATAAAAAGCAAAATAATGTATAATGCAGGTTGTGTTCTATATCATTTTTAATAATGGTAATGAGATGAATCAGAATGAAAAAAGCCATCTTATAGATGTTCACGTTGGTGAGCAGCTAAGGAAAAGAAGGAAGCATCTGCATTTGAGTCAATCGGCTTTAGGTAAGATGGTCGGTCTTTCTTTGCAACAAATTCAAAAATATGAACTGGGTACTAACCGAATATCGGCGGGGAAATTATATGAATTTTCTGTAATTTTACGTACCTCAATCGAGTTCTTTTATGATGGTATCAAAATTGAAGATGCAAATATTCATGATAATGATGATAATATACCAATTGTAAGGACTGTTCCTCTAACGGTGCTTGTAGCCGAAAGCTGTGCAGAAGATGAGTCTGATATAAAGGGTTCTCTGGAGCGTTCAGATGTTAAAACTAATATCATAATTGTTCATGATGGTAATGAGTTATTACAGCTATTGCATAATTGCTTTAATAAGGAAAAATGCTCTACCTATAAGCCTGACATTATTATTCTATCATTATCATTGCCTAAAATAGATGGGATATCTGTTTTAAAGGATATAAAGAAAGATCGGTCGCTACAGGATATACCCGTTATTATTCTATCTAATTCATTTTGTAGAAAGGATATGAGTAGGGGGTATAATTTAGGTGCAGCAGGGTTTATTACCAAGACTAAAGATAAAAAAGACTTGGATAAAAAATCTGATATATTGCTGAAATATTGGGCGAACACTGTTGTTCTACCAATAAGGAATGGTTAGTAAAGGCAGTTGGTAATATTGAATGACGTCTTGACTATTGATTAATAGTCGTCGCGTTTTCTTGCTAATTTACGAGTGCGTCTAACAGCTTCTTGCTTCTCACGAACTCTTTTTTCAGATGGCTTTTCATAAAAACGGTGACGCTTCATTTCTCTAAAAATGCCTTCGCGTTGCATTTTTTTCTTTAATATTCTTAAAGCTTGATCAACATTATTATCTCTTACAACTATTTGTACCAAAACCTATCTCCGCAAAAAACTATATTCATATTATAAAAAATATCTGACTTGCACTAATTTTTAGTGTAACTCAGATGTGTTGTTTTATAGAAAAACCTGCTTGAGTCAAGAAAAAAAACTGAATCAAGAGTGATATAATAACATTATTTATTCAAAAGATAAAGGTTAAGGGTTATTTAATTAATATTAATTATATTCTAGGTAATTAATATGCCCCATTTTTCTGCCTTTTTTGACATCTTTCTTTCCATATAAATGCACTATAGAATTTTCTTTTTTTAGTGCTTCAATATTATTCACATCATCACCAATAAGGTTCTTCATCGTTACTTTTTTAGCTATCATATTTGTGTTCTTGAATTCTATGCCACATATAGCTCTAATAAATTGTTCAAACTGAGATGTTTCGCATCCATCCATTGTCCAATGCCCAGAGTTATGCGGTCTTGGAGCTATTTCATTAACGAATAACTCATTACCTAACACAAAAAATTCAACAGCAATTATGCCAATTAAATCTAACGAGTCTGATATTTTCTTTGCAATGGATTGTGCTTTTTCCTCAATGGAATTATCAAGCCCTGAAGGTGCAATTGATATATCTAGAATGCCGTGATCATGAGTGTTTTTGGCTGGTGGAAAAGAAGATGTTTTACTATTTTCTTTTCTTGCAACTATTACTGATATTTCAGCATCAAAAGGGACGAATTCTTCTAATATTGCAATTTTTGTATCTAGATTATTCCATATCTCGTTGAAATTGGAGTTTTTGTCCAAGGTGGCTTGACCTTTTCCATCGTAACCCATTTCTGCTGTTTTAATAATAGACTTGCTTGCTTGGGAGTTATTCATTGCGTTTTCTAAATCATATGCATTTTCTATTTTAGAAAAAGGTGCTACTTTAATTCCTAAGTCTTGAATGAAATTTTTTTCCTTAAATCTATTTTGAGAAATTTCAAGAACTTTCCAGTTTGGTCTAACTATATTTGTTTCTTCGAGTAGTTTTACAGATTTTGCAGGAATGTTCTCAAATTCAAATGTAATTACATCGACATCATCAGAGAATTTTTTTAATGCTTCTACGTCGTCATATTCAGCAATTGTTTTTTTATCAGAAACTAACGTTGCAGGTTCTCCGTCCTTGGGGCAGTAGATGTGTGTTTTGTAGCCTAGTCTCTTTGCAGATTCAGCTGACATTTTCCCTAATTGCCCACCACCAATAATGCCGATTGTAGATCCAGATTTGATGATTTCCATAATTATATAATTCCTAGAAAATTCCTAAATGGCTGAGATTTCTAAACAGATCTGTCAGGTGATTCGGCAACAGAGTCGGTTTGTTTGTTTCTCCATTCTTTTAGGTCTGCATTGATTTTACTATTCGTGTTTGCTAGTAGGGATGCTGCAAAAAGAGCTGAGTTTTTTGCTCCTGCTTCACCAACTGCAAAAGTAGCAACAGGAACGCCGCCTGGCATTTGTACAATTGATAATAGGCTATCAAGACCTTTGAAGGCTTTGCTTTTTACGGGTACTCCAAGAACTGGTAATGTTGTAAGTGATGCAATCATCCCCGGTAAGTGGGCAGCGCCACCAGCTCCAGCTATAATTGTTTTTATGCCTCTGGATTCTGCATTTTCTGCATATTCATATAGTCTTTTAGGAGTCCTATGCGCAGAAACAATTTTCAATTCGTATGGAATTTCAAGCTGCTCTAGTATTGTTGCTGCTTCGTTCATTGTAGGCATATCTGATTGGCTACCCATTACGATGCCAACTACTGGATTATTTTCAGTCATTTTATAGAGCCGTTAATTTTAAAAGAGATATTATACATATCTATTGCAATTAAGCAATAATATCTGGTTCAAGAATTGAATGGAGTCTGGATATTTCGTCTTTTAGTCTCAATTTACGCTTTTTTAAGCGCATAAGATGTATTTGGTCTATAGTTTGTTCATTTGAAATTAATAAATCTAGTGATCTGTGCTCCTCTTGTAGTGTTGTAACACGTTGCAAGATCTTATCTTCTTCGCTCATTCTCTCTACCTAAATATAACTTTCCAAAAATACTTCACTATTTAATGGTGGAATAATATAACTCACCTTCACTTGTTAAGAGAGAGTATTATAACATAAAATTACACCTTTATGTAGTAGAAAATTCAATTATGAATATTATTTTATAGATAACATCTCTTTTTGAGGTTTTGCTGGTGGGTATAGTCATGGGTCTATAGAGTAAGTCTCTGTTATATAAGCTATAATACAGTTGTTGATAACTTTTATCAGTTGGTTGTCATTATTATTATTATGCAGTTTTTATAAGTTACAATAACGATTAATAGTAAAGGCAAATATAAAATTATATGGCACTTACAATTTTTACTATAATAAGTCTAAAGATGGAAGAATGGATACTGTTCTTGAATTAGGGTATGGAATTACAGTTTTTCTTTATAGTCTGTAGAGAAGCTTATTTTATCTCTGAAAATAATGAAGTAATAAGCAACGTGATTCTGTATTGCTTTTATTATATACAATTGGTGGAGCTGCTGTCCAAACCTTGTCTACGCATTGACCGTCATTTGTACCTAATCCTCTTACGTTAATGATTATTCCCGTTGCTGGATCGCCATCATCAAGTTTTTTATCAATTTGAAAGGCATCTTTGGGAGGCAAAGAACCGCTATCTAGATATGCGTTAAGTTGTTTTCCTAACATTAAATAATTCGCACTTCCAGCTTGATAAACATTGGCACTTTCAAACTGCCATCCAGAATTGCTATAATCTGAAGGAGGCATATTCACCCCAAGAACTGCTGCCCCACCAGATAGTACCCCCGTAAAATTACCATCAATTAATTCTGCTAAAGAAAGATGTTGCCATGCTCTTAGATATTCACTATTACCGTGTTGAATTATTCCATCATTATTGCCATTTGCTGTGCCAGCGGTTGGCCAGTGGATGTTGCTTCATTAAAATCGCCTGGTAATCCATCATATTGAAGGCTAAAGCTATTAATGGCAGTAAGATTTTTGTTTATTTCACGTGATATAGACTGTACTTCTGCTGATTCTATTAGTGATTTCCCGCCAACAATACCTCCAACAATAAGGCTTATTATAATAAGCACGATTGAAAGCTCTATCAGTGTAAATGCTGATGTTTTTTTTAAAAATTTGGCATTGTCATCAATTATTCCCCGTGAGTACCTATTATCTAGTGATTATAGCATGTTTTAAGTTTGGTAACAATTGTAATATATATTGCAATAATATTTAGTCAATCTTTACCAAAAGATGCCTTTTCTTTCCTGCAGATAGTTTGATTTGATTATTGTCTAGATTTTCTGCTGTAATAATGGCTTCTGGGTCGGAAATTTTCTGGTCATTAATTTTTGCACCACCTCCCTGAATTAATCTTCTTGCAGATCCGCCAGATTTTTCCATGCCAGATTCTGCAAAAATTTTATAGGCTTGAATTCCATCATTAAGAATTTCTATATTAATAACATATTCGGGTAGGGAGTCTCCAACTCCACCTTTCTCAAAAACTTCTTTGGCAGTTTTATGTGCTTGATCTGCGGCTGCTTGACCATGACATAATGCTGTAGTGGCATTAGCTAGAACAACTTTGCTATCATTAATGCCAGAGCCTTCTGCATTTTCAAGTTTTGATATCTCTTCTTCAGGAAGATCAGTAAAGAACCTTAAAAATCTACCAATATCTGCATCTTCTGTATTTCTCCAGAATTGCCAGTAGTCATAGGCTGAAAGCATTTCTTCTTTTAGCCAAACTGCTCCTTGAGCTGTTTTTCCCATTTTTCCGCCACTTGCTGTTGTTATAAGTGGTGTGGTAAGTCCAAAGGTTTCTTTGTTTAAGTCTTTATTTGAGTCTTCATTTGAATCATTGGAGCTATTTATTTTTCTGTTAAGTTCAATTCCACCAAGAATATTGCCCCATTGGTCTGATCCGCCGATCTGTAATTTACAGCCGTAATTTTTGTTTAGTTCGTAAAAGTCATAAGCTTGTAGAATCATGTAGTTGAATTCTAGAAAGCTAAGGTGACTTTCTTTCTCCAAACGTATTTTAACACTTTCTCGTGATAGCATTTTATTAACAGAAAAAAGAACGCCAAAATCTCTAAGGAACTTGATGTAATTAAGCCCAGACAGCCAATCATCATTATTTACCATTATTGCATCATTGCTTGATGGGTCAAATTCTTCGGAAATATTAATGAAATTTATAAAAATATTTTTAATAGAATCCATGTTTGAATTGATGTCATCATCAGTAAGCATTTTTCTGGACTCATCTTTTCCTGAAGGGTCGCCAATTTTTGTTGTTCCGCCACCCATTAAGATTATAGGCTTATGTCCGCATTGTTGAGCGATTCTTAATGCCATTATTTGAATCATGCTACCAACATGTAGGGATGCGGCTGTACAATCGAATCCAATATATAATGGTGTTGGTGTTTTGTTTTCTTCATTTTTAGAAAGTAAATCATCTAATCCATTAAAGTCCGTACAATTATCTATAAAACCACGAATATTTAATGTTTGAAGAAATTTTGATTTGTATATTGTCATCGAATAAATTACTCTAACTATAAAAGAAAAATCAGAGATACTATAGGTAAGTTTATATGTCAAAGGTCTTAACATCGCTAGGGTTAATGAGTGGTACATCAATGGATGGAATTGATGCTGCAATTGTGAAAACCGATGGAGAAAAGATTTTTATGATCGGTCCTAGCTTTTGTACTTCCTACATTCCTGAAATAAAATTCCTTATCAAAAAGGCGGTAGAGGAAAAGCAAGATATAGACCTTGCTGAAGAAGCAATAACATTGGCTCATGCTGAGGTGGTGAATAACTTTCTGATGCAGTTGGGTATGAGTAAGGATGATATAGATATAATTGGTTTTCACGGTCATACTATTGATCATGATCCAGATAATGGAAAAACATTACAAATAGGTAACGGGAAGCTGCTTGCCAAGCAAACGGGTATTGATGTCGTGTGTGATTTCAGGAGTAATGATGTGAAAAATGGTGGGCAGGGCGCTCCACTAGTTCCTATATATCAGAAGATATTATTTGATAGAGAGTTGAATAATAATGATGGCCGTCCAATAGTTGTTCTAAACATTGGTGGAATATCCAATATTACTTATATTGATGGTAGTGACGACAATCTTATAGCCATGGATACTGGTATGGGAAATGCTTTGCTTGATAGTTGGATGCAAAAGAATTCTGATAAAGACTATGACAAGGATGGTGAGGTTTCTCAATCTGGTAATGTTGATAATGAAATTTTGAATAAAATGTTTGAAAATCCATTTTTTGATAAAGCTCCGCCTAAGTCGCTGGATAGGCTGGATTTTTCAATCGATATTTTTGAGGGTTTAAGTCTTGAAGATGGGGCTGCAACTATAGTCGCCTTTACTACTGAGGCTGTTAATAGGTCATTTGATTATCTTCCAGAAACTCCTTCTGTTTGTTATGTGACAGGAGGTGGTCGACTGAATAAGGCTATTATGAATGATTTATCAGAAAGATTGCCGTGTAAAATAATAAATGTAGATGATATTGGTTATGATGGTGACGCACTTGAGGCTCAAGCATTCGCATTATTGGCTGTTCGTTCAAAATATAATATGCCAATAACTTTTGCTTCTACTACTGGGGTGTCTAGAAATATAGTAGAGGTGGATAATGAGGTTATGAAGTCTTCGGCAACTGGCGGCGTCTTCTGTCCGGTCTGATTTGTCCTCTTTTCTTAATCTCGATTATATTCGTTGAAACATAATCATTTAGATTCTCGATAAGGCTATCCATATGTTGTCTGTAGAAATGATCTGCGCCACCAACTACTCTATAATCGATAGTTAGGTCTTTTGGCTGAGATAATTTATCATATAATTTTGCAACAGCAGATTCTTGAACGATGCTATCTTGATCGCCTTGGATTATTAACCCTGAACGTGGACAAGGTGCAAGGAAATTGAAGTCATACATATTTGCAGGAGGTGAAATTGCAATAAAATTTTCTAATTCTGGTCTTCTCATTAATAGCTGCATTGATATCCATGCACCAAAAGAGAATCCGCCGATCCAGAAAGTTGCAGCATCAGGGTTATATTGTTGTAGCCAGTCTAAAGCAGTTGCTGCATCGCTTAGCTCTCCTTCGCCACCATCAAACTTTCCTTCTGATCTTCCTACTCCTCTGAAATTAAATCTTAGAACCGAAAACCCATTGTTAACAAAAGAGTGAAACAGGTTATATGCTACCTTATTATGCATAGTTCCACCATGTCTTGGATGTGGGTGTAAAACTAGTGCGGCAGGAGCATTTTTCTCCGAGCTTTGGTGATATCTTCCCTCAAGTCTTCCTTCAGATCCATTAATAATAACTTCAGGCATTTTTCCTCTTTATATTTATGTATAAAATAACTATTATAATACTTGACTAAAATACTAGGTTATTTTATTAAATGACACAGAAAACATATAACAATATTTTAGCAAACAATTTCTTATAAGCATTAGATCTATAAATGTAAAGAGAACTTATAACAGTCAGGAGTTATGGCTAAATTTTTTTCAGAAATAAGATCGTTTTATGATAGGGACCCTGCGGCTAGATCGTGGCTTGAAGTATTCCTATGTTATCCAGGCTATCATGCAATTGTTAGTCATAGAATATGCCATAGCTTGTGGAATAAAAAATTGAAATTATTATCGAGATGGATATCACAAATAACAAGATTCTTTACAGGGATAGAAATCCATCCAGGAGCAACTATAGGAAAAAATCTATTTATTGATCATGGTATGGGGGTTGTTATTGGAGAAACTGCAACAATTGGTGATTATGTTACAATTTATCATGGCGTTACACTAGGCGGTACATCTTCAAAACCGGGTATAAGACATCCTCAAATTGGTGATGGTGTTGTAATTGGTGCTGGAGCACAGCTTCTAGGGCCTATCATAGTTAATAAAGGTGCTAGAATTGGTTCGAATGCTGTTGTAATTAAAGATGTTGAAGAAAATGCAACTATGGTTGGTGTCCCTGCTAGACAAGTCAAAACTAAAAATGTTGACGAAGAGGGGCATGAGAAAAAACATCATTTTACTGCGTATGGAGCAGCCGATATTGGAGATATAGATCCAAGACAAGCAGCAATTGATAAATTACTTAAAGAAGTGGATGCTTTAAAAAATAAAGTTGCAGTACTTGAGGCGGCGGAAGAAGATATAGTAGAGACAGCAGATCAATGGGAGGTACATGACGAATGATGCTTACCACTAAAGGTCGTTATGCAGTTATGGCTGTAGTAGATATCGCTTCTCAGAAAAGCGATAATCCTATAGGGCTTGCTGATATTGCTAGAAGACAAGATATAAAAGTTGCTTATCTTGAGCAAATTATATCAAAATTAAGACTGAAAGGTTTGTTGAAATCTGTCCGTGGCCCAGGTGGTGGCTATAAGCTAAACAAAAAATGTGCAAAAATAACAATTGCTGAAGTAATAGATGCAATCGAAGAGCCAATTAAAATGACAAGATGTGGAAGCAAGGATGGCTGTGGAGAAAATAATATAAAATGTTCTACCCATGAGTTATGGCAAGGTTTGGGTGATAATATCTTTGATTATTTAAACTCGATTACCATTAAAGATGTATGTGATGGTAATGTAAAAAACCTAAATAAATTACGTAATGATAAAGATGACGTGCCGTATTCTGATTTGGAAAATAATTATTCTGAGAGGGTACACTAGATGTCACATATATTTTTAGATCATAATTCAACAACACCAATTAAGCCCCTTGTTAAAGAGACTATGTTTGAAGTTATGGATACTCCTCTTAATGCTTCTTCGATTCACTATTATGGTCGTAAATCTAAAGAGATTATTAATCTATCTCGTAAGAAAATATTAAATGCCGTGAATGCAAAAAATGCAGAGATAATATTTACTTCTTCAGGCACTGAGGCAAATAATCTCGCTATAAAAGGTATGCACGATGTTGATTTTATAGCTGTTTCCGCTGTTGAGCATATCTCTGTGCTTAAATCAGCTTCATCAACTGATAAGGTAATTATCGAAATCCCAGTTGATAGAAATGGCATTGTAGATATAGAGTTTATAAAAAGAATTGCTGAAGAGCATAAGAAAAGAATTCTGTTTTCAATAATGTTAGCCAATAATGAAACAGGAGTTATTCAGCATATAAAAGCTATATCTGAAATTGTCCGTGAATATGGTGGATATATGCATTGTGATGCTGTTCAGGCTTTAGGAAAAATAGACGTGGACTTTACTGCTCTGGATGTTGATTTATTATCATTATCATCTCATAAAGTTGGTGGCCCTCAAGGAGTTGGGGCGTTAGTGATAAAGGAAACTATTTCTCTAAAACCAATGATTGATGGCGGTGCACAGGAAAATAATAACAGAGCTGGTACAGAGAATATCCCAGCTATTTTAGGCTTTGGAATGGCAATTGACCTGCTAAGCAAAGAAGTTTCAAATGATCTGATAAATTATACTGAAAATAGTATATACGATTATGTAGATGATAAGACTGATATAGAAATATTTGGAAGAGATGTAAGCCGAGTTTATAATACTACTTTTGTGGCGATGAAAGGAATGGATAGTCAAACTCAAGTTATCAATTTTGATTTGGCAGGAATAGCGGTTAGCAATGGTTCTGCATGTTCATCTGGAACGGTTAAAAATTCTCATGTTCTAAAAGCGATGAGTATCAATGATGAAATTGCTTCTTGTGCTGTTAGAGTGAGTATAGGTGAAGAAACTACAAAATCCGATATGGATAGATTTCTTGAAGTATGGAAAAATAATTACGAAAAAGTAAAGAATAGAAACAATATATGTGAGAGAAAGAATGCCTAACATAGAAATAAAAAGAGATGATATGCCGATATATTTGGATTATCAGTCAACAACCCCTACAGATCCAAGGGTAGTAGAGGAAATGTTACCATATTTTTACTCTAAATTTGGTAATCCTCATTCCAGAAGTCATGCCTATGGGTGGGAAGCAGAAGAGGCTATTGAAATCGCAAGAGAGAAGGTTGCTAGTTTAATAAATGCCAACCCGAAAGAAATAATTTTTACATCAGGTGCAACTGAGTCAAATAATATGGCTTTAAAAGGTGTAGCTCGATTCTATAAGGAAAAGAAGAACCATATTATAACTGTTGGTACAGAGCATAAATGCGTATTGGATTCTTGTCGTTATTTAGAAAGAGAAGGTTTTGAAGTTACATATCTTTCTGTTGATAAAGAGGGCTATATTTCTCTTGATGAATTAAGGAATGCAATTACGGAAAAGACATCAATAGTTTCTGTAATGGCTGTTAATAATGAAATTGGTATAATTCAGCCTTTGAAAGAAATAGGTGAAATATGTCGAGCAAATAAAGTATTTTTCCACACTGATGCAGCACAAGGGTTTGGAAAAATCCCTATTGATGTTGAGGAAATGAATATAGATTTAATGAGTATTTCAGGTCATAAAATTTATGGTCCAAAAGGTGTTGGAGCATTATTTGTTAGAAGACGTCCTCGTGTTCGTTTGGAAGCTCTAATTAATGGCGGAGGCCAAGAGCGTGGCTTTAGATCAGGAACATTGCCAACTCCATTGGTTGTTGGGTTGGGTAAGGCTGCTGAAATTGCAGCAAATGAAATGCAAAAGGATCATGATCACGTATTGGCACTAAGAAAGCAATTATATGCTGGTATAGTTACTGATATCCCTGATGTTTATATAAATGGTAATGATGCTATAGATACAGATAAAGCTATTCCTGGAAATCTTAATATCAGTTTCGCTTATATTGAAGGTGAGTCTATGTTAATGGCGATAAGAGAACTAGCTGTATCATCTGGGTCTGCGTGTACATCGGCAAGTCTTGAGCCATCTTACGTACTTAAAGCTCTTGGCGTTGGTGAAGATTTAGCGCATACATCAATCAGATTCGGATTTGGTCGTTTTACTACAGCGGAAGAAATCAGCAGAGCAATTGAAATAGTTAATGGTAGTGTTGATAAATTAAGAGAGATGAGTCCTCTTTGGGATATGGCACAAGATGGTATTGATATAAATGCAATAGAGTGGGCGCATCATTAGGTGCTAGGATAAATAGGATGAGTATTGAAAAAACTTTAATTAGGGCAAAAGAAATTATAGATAGTTTAACGGATGAGCAATTTGATGAAATAGTAGATCAGGTCAAAAAGTTGGAATCAAGAACGAATAACGATAGCCTATCTGGTATTCTAATTATGAATAATATGGTAAATGAAGCAGCAAGAAAAGTTGCTAATATTGATGAGGAATTAGGAGAAAAAAAATTAGAAGGGCAAAAATTATTCGAAGCGGTTTTAAATAGAACACAAGAAATTGGAATGCAAACAGGAAAGGATGATGGTGCAATTAGGCACTAGAAAATTTATTATAATAAATAAGAATCTAGAATTAGAACAAAAGGTGAAATTATGGCATATTCAGATAAAGTAGTAGATCATTATGAGAATCCTCGTAATGTTGGTAAATTAGATGGAGCAGACGATAATGTTGGTACTGGACTTGTCGGTGCTCCAGCATGTGGTGATGTTATGAAGCTGCAAATTAAAGTAAGTGATGATGGCGTTATTGAGGAAGCAAAATTTAAAACATTTGGCTGTGGTTCAGCTATTGCTTCAAGTTCACTTGCTACGGAATGGATAAAAGGCAAAACTATAGATGATGCCGCTGAAATAAAAAATTCAGAGATAGCTGAAGAATTATCTTTACCACCAGTGAAGATACATTGCTCTATGCTTGCAGAAGATGCAATCAAAGCTGCAATTTCAGACTACAAAGAAAAGCATAAATAATCATAATATTATATTAGGGATAAAATTGTGGCAATTCCTCAGGCAATAACAGTTACAGATAAGGCGGCGGAGAGAGTTAAATTTCTTCTGGATCAGCGTGGTAAGGAATCAGTTGGTATAAGAGTCGGTGTAAAAAAAGGTGGGTGTTCAGGACTTTCTTATACGATAGAATATGCTGATGATATTACTAAATTTGAAGAAGTTATCAAGGACAAGGAGGTTACTATCATTATTGATCCTAAAGCTGTAATGTATTTGATTGGTTCGGAAATGGATTTTGTCGAAGAGAAAATGAAATCTGGCTTCACATTTGTAAACCCTAATGTTAAGGGGCAATGTGGCTGTGGAGAGTCTTTCCATGTATAAAATATATATGTTCTAGGAATTGAATGCTGGATATCACAAAAGATTATTTTGATATTTTTAATATAGAAAAAAAGTTTTCTATAGACCTGAAATTTATAGAGAAAGAATATTTTTCATTACAAAATAAATATCACCCTGATAGGTTTGTTAATTCTGATGAAGATGAAAAACTAGAGGCTGCTCAATTATCAATCTATATAAATAAGGCATATAATACATTAAAAAATGACTTAAAAAGATCAGAGTATTTACTTAAACTACATAATGTTATGGTGAATACTGAATCTAATGATTCAGTTAAACCTTGTCCGATATTGTTGATGGAAGTAATGGAAGATAGGGATGAGTTATCTGAATTAGAAAGTTTTGATGATATCCAGAATTTTGAAAATAAAATTAATTCCAAAAAAGAAAAATGTTTGGATGAGCTAAACAAAGAGTTTCTTAATAAAAATTATAATGATGCTGCATCTCTAACAATTAGGTTGCAGTTTCTAAGTAAAATATTTGATGAAATCAGACTAAAAAAACTTGAAAAACTATAAGATAAATAAGATTAAAAAGAGAATTGCGAGATAATAAATGATGTTACTTGATATACACGAACCAGGTGAATCTCCTGATAATAATAAGAACGGAGCTACAATAGGTATAGATTTGGGGACAACAAATTCACTCGTTGCAATAGCTAATAAGGGAGTTTATGAGGTTATATCTGATGAGGATGGTAATTTTCTTCTTCCTTCAATAGTTGAGTATTTAGAAGATGGAAGCGTAAAGGTCGGTGATAAATCATCTACTTCAACCAGTGTCATCAGATCAGTAAAAAGGTTAATGGGAAAATCATCTGATGATGTCAAAACTCTTGATGAAAATGATATTTATAATATTGTCGAAAAAAATGATGACAATATTATATATTTAAATGTAGGAAAAAAAGACGTAACGCCAGTTGAAGTATCTGCTGAGATTTTAAAAGAACTAAAAAAACGAGCTGAAAAAGAGCTATCAAATGATGTTGAAAATGCCGTTATTACAGTACCTGCATATTTTGACGATGCAGCAAGACAATCAACAAAAGACGCTGCAAAACTAGCTGGAATTGAAGTGTTAAGGTTGGTAAATGAGCCAACAGCAGCGGCATTATGTTATGGGTTGGATAAAGAAGCTGAAGGAATATATGCGATATATGATCTAGGGGGTGGAACTTTTGATGTATCTATTCTCAAGATGGAAAAGGGAGTTTTTCAAGTTATCGCCACTGGAGGTGATACATTGCTTGGGGGTGATGATTTCGACAATAAAATCGCTAAATATATAATAAAAGAATATATTAATGATGTTGAATTATCATCTGAAGATTTTCTGAAAATCATTAAATTATCACGAGAAATAAAAGAGTTTCTAAGCGAAAATGCTAGTGGAAATTGGGAAATATTAATTTCTGATAAAAATTATCATATTAAATTCGACAGAGAACTACTTGCTAATTCTGTTTCAGATCTTGTTGATCGTACTATTAATACATTTTCAAGGGTTTTGATAGATTCGGATATCAAGCGTGATGAGCTTAAAGGCGTAGTTCTTGTTGGTGGGTCAACAAGAATGCCCGTTGTTAGAGAGAAGTTAAATAGCTTTATTGGTGAGATAATCATTGCAGATATCGACCCCGACAAAGTTGTGGCAATTGGTTCTGCAATTCAAGCTGAATCATTGACTCAAGGAAACAATACTCTTCTTATCGATGTTACTCCTCTATCTTTGGGGCTTGAGACATATGGCGGATTGGTTGAGGTAGTTATACATAGAAATACACCAATTCCATGTTCTGCATCACAGAAATTTACGACATTTAAAGATGGGCAAACTGGCTTAAAAATACATGTTCTGCAAGGTGAAAGAGAAATGGTTGATCAATGTAGATCATTAGCTCAGTTTGATCTAAATAATATTCCTCCAATGAAAGCTGGTGCAGCAATTATTGAGGTTACTTTTATGATGGATTCAGATGGATTACTTACTGTAAGCGCAAAAGAGGAAGTTACTGGGACTGAGCAGCATATTGAAGTGAAGCCTTCATACGGATTGCCTTCGAATAAAATAGAAGAGATGCTAATTGATAGTATGAATAATGCTAAAGATGATATCATGCGTAGATTATTAGCAGAGGCAAAAGTTGATGCAGATATTACTATTACGGCTATAGAATCAGCTCTGGAATCGGATAGTGATCTGTTAACCGCAGAAGAATACAAGGACATAACGAGTGTAATAAGTGATATAAAACAACTAATGTTAGGTGATGACAGAGATGAATTAGATATAGCTGTTAAACATCTTGATAAAATTACTGGCACTTTTGCAGAGAAACGAGTAAATAAGTCATTGGGTGAATATCTTGAAGGTGAGTCTGTTAATGAGTTCGCTAAAAAGTTATAAATATTATTATAATTTTGACAAGATACTTATTAAAATATAATAAGACGGTAAAATTGTGGAGTAATAAATGACAAAAGTTATTTTTAAATATTCAGATGGAACAGTAAAAGAAATTGATGCTCAGAATGGCATTTCTTTGCTGGAAGTAGCACATGGTAATGATATCCCTCTGGAAGGAGCGTGTGAAGGTTCTCTTGCTTGCTCTACTTGTCATGTGATAGTTGAGGATGAGTCTGTATTTGATGGTTTAGAAGAGCCTTCTGAGGAAGAGGAAGATATGCTTGATCTTGCTTTTGGACTTACTCCTACATCTAGACTTGGTTGTCAAATTCTTGTTAGTGATGACATTGATGGTATAGTTCTAAAAGTGCCTGAAGCAACAAGAAATGTTGCAATAGATTAATATCTTATGTACATATTATACTTGTAGGAAGTGATATATAAAGAATAAATATTTTATATAATTTCTTATTTTTGTAATAGTGTCGTAGTAATATGCACTAAGTTGCTAATCTATAACAAATTTATCTTATGAAGAAGTTAATTTTATTAATAGTTATCTTTCTAATAGCCATTATTTACTCAATAATGTGGTTTGTTTTTGCAAATAGCCTTGAAGAAAATTTAGCTAAAGAAGTGAAAAGAATACCAAATGCTGCCAGTGAGGTAGCTGGAGTTGAATCAGATTCTCAAAAAAGCGGAGTCTCTGTTTCGGGGTTTCCATTAGATTTTAACGTATCCTTTGATGCTGGTAGCTATACAATAAAAGGCGATAGGATTTCTGAAGGCGATGATGGTGCTGATGGTACTGAAGACAATGAAGGCGGTGAAATTAATATTAGTATTGATACTCCAATAAGCTATTATGTTAAAGTCTTTGAGCAACAAGTTAGAGTTATATTGCCTAAAACTATTGCTATAAAATATAGTATAGCAAATAAAACAGAAGATATTCTTTTATCATTTGAAGGTGATTCAGCAGAGCTTTCTTTCTATTTTAATAGTAGAATGATTTATCATTTTAAAGATTTGGTATTGAATGATAATTTATCGTACGAAAATCTAACAGATTCTGCTTTTATTAGAGATCTTAGAAAATTCACTTACATGGATAATGGTCTTTTAGTATATAAAGGAGAAAAGCCTAAGATACTATATTCTCACGGTAAATTTATTACAAATATTAAAAAGAAAGAGATGCAAGAGAACTATGGCTCATACTCAATATTGCTAGAATATACAAATGCATTACTAAGAAATGAGTATTATAGAGAAGTGGTGAAGAGCCTACCTAAAGGAATTACTAAGAGTGAATTAATGGTGTTGAAGTGGGTTATTGATGAGGCTAAAAGATCTGGCTCTAGTTCTGGTAGGCTAGATGTTAAATATACAGGGCCTCTTAAGCCAGCAAGAGGCGTAAAGCCATCCTTTGATATTATGGTTAATCAGATAGTTTACACTGATCATTTATATTCAATAAATACTTCTGGGCAAATTACATTTAATGAGGAGGATGTTTTTCCATTTGGTTGGGTTAAATTTGACATTAGGAATTACAGAAGGCTTATTGATTATTACTCAAGATTCTATAATTCTATTATTGTTCCTAGTTCCCCAAAAGCGGGAGCAGTCTCTTTGTCTAGAGTAAATGTTTCTGAATTAGAAATGTATAAAAAATTAGTTCCAAGAGTTGGTAAAGTTTCTTCTGATGAAAATGATATTTTAATTTCAATTTCTAGACCGAAAGGTGCTAGTGATGTCTTTGTAGGTAATACAACTTTATCTCGACTTAAAAATCAATTAAGAAAAGAGTATAAAAGATATAAAAAACAACTAGAAAAATCTAAAGAAGAATAGTTTTAAAGGTCTATTAATAAACAAAAGTTGTATATTAATTTTAGTTTTAATGGATTAATTTAATATTTTGTTAATAATTAGGTGATATAAACTATCTATGAATGATAGTAGGAAGTTTATAGAGAGGGCAACCTCCACCATAAAAAAAGATCAAAACTCTGATAGTAAGATTGTAGAAATGCAGTTCGATAATATTGGAGATGCAAGAGGTGCAGCTACTTTCCTTACAAAATCAGGAATTTCTAGTCCAGATGAAGTATATCTAGCCACTACCCCTCCAACAATTCAGGTTGGTACATTGGATGGTATTGAAAAATTACGCAATGCAGTTAATAATAACCCTGACGAGTACCCAAAAACTAAAGAGCTCCTTGAAAATGCTTTTGGTAAAGCTAGTGAGAAAAACGCTAAAAATGGCAATTCTGATGAAGCTACTGCTGCAGAATATTATAAGAAAAAATGGGGTGAGTCTGTAGGCTCTGCATCTGAAAGAGGTGATGATAAAAATTCTTTCAGTCGTTAAGCTATATCTCCATATTTAATTAACTTATTTTGATGGTTCGTTGTTCTGTTCTTTGTAGAACTCTTAATATTTTACAATTTAGTATATATAATATATTAGCTGTTCATTAAGTCTAGTAATGGGAGCGGCTCTTCTTTCTCTCTCCATTCGGGGATTATTACTCCAAGTTCAGTTTGTAGCCACTCTGCAGCCATTCTTCGGTGACACCACTCGTTTTTCTTATTTAGCTTTTCATAACAAAGTAATACTGGGCAATGATTTTCATTTTCTACAAGCTTGTGTAATTCATCCCATGTTTGTTGAGGGTCTAATTTTGAGAGGATATCTTCGTGATATTTGTTCCTATAAAGATTTACATCTTTGAATTCTTTATCTTTAAACCATGGTCCGGGATTAAGGTTTCGATAAAATTTATATCCATCAATATTCTCGGGGTTTCCTCTTGATATTGAGATTCTTCCTTCGCCAAAATATGTAAAAAAACTACTTGTAAACATATGAAATAAGCCAATAAATTAGAATGAGTTATCGGCAGGTTTTGCTATAGAAAACCCACTATTTGTTATCTCAATAATAGATAAAGCTCTTTTTGTAGTGCCATCTTTGTTAAATCTAAATAGTCCGTTCGTGCCTTTGAAGAAGTCGATTTTTTTAATGGACTCTTTAGATATTCTATTACTATTTGTCGCAAGTATATGATCGGAAGCGATTATTGAATCATAAGCTATGCTCGCAATTCTTATTGGAGTATATGAAAAATAATCAACAAATTTCTTTCTGAAAGTTCTTCTCTTTTTAGATGGAGAAGTCGCAAACCATGAACCTGCTAGGCTTTTGTTTTTTATTACTTTGGACGAATCCCATTCTCCGCTTCCAAGTAATCTGAATTGAGAATTTTGTAGATTGCCATCAAAAAGTCTTTTTGAGATAGAAGATAGAGTTCTTCCGCCTTCTGGAATTAATAATGCTACAGATAGAGGAGGGAACTTCTCAGTTTGTTTGCTAAGTATTTTTAGGCTTTTGCTTAAGCTTTCGTCAGCTTTTAGATACCACTGCATATTTGCAGGCTTAAGTTCATTTTTATGTAAATAATCAGATAGAACTTTAGTAGTTAATATTCCATAATTATTTTCAGGTGCTAATGATGCGAAAAATTCTATATTCTGAGAATGTGCATATTCCACTACTTTTCTTATTTGTTCCAATGGGTTAAACCCTAAGAGGTAAATTCCTTTTCCTGCAAGAGTTACATCATTAGAGTATGATAAAACTGGAATATCAGTTTTATTTGCAAGAGGAATAATTGCTCTTGTTGATCTAGAAAAAACAGGGCCTAAGATTATCGAAGGCTTATCTTTTCTTGCTTTGATAAATGCATTGGTAGCACCTTTAGGTGATGCCTTGGTATCGTATGTTTTTAGTATTATGTTTGGGTTATTTATATCAAATATTGCCATTTCTGCTGAATTTAATAGGTTAGTACCAATTTTTTTATATTTCCCTGACATCGGTAATAGAAGTGCTATTGTCTTCTTTTTTTGCTCAGGAGTGAGTTCTTTAGTCTCGTCTGATAAAATCTCAAGTACTTTATTTTGTGTTTTGTTAGCTAAATTCCTTTCTTCAGTGTTGCTATAGTCTTCAATTATTTCATTTAGACTTTTGCTACTCTCTTTTCGAGTATTGTTTTCTTTTCTAGCCTTACTAATAACTGGTTGAGTATTGTTTTTTGCAATTTGAAGAGCTTTCGTTTGCGGCTGAGACATAACTGGTTTTTTGATTCTTTGATTGTTTGTTGCAGGTTTGTTCTCTACTGTCTTTTGTACAGGTTGCCTGTTTGTATTCCTTTTTCTTGCTTTGGAAACTCTTGGCTGTAAGTCTAAAGAATTTCTTATTGATGATGAAAGGTCAGAATATGTTTCTATTTCCTTTACTTCCTTTTTAGGAGTTTTGTTAATGTTGCTAGTGGTTCTCACTGGCTTACCGTTATACATGTTTTTATTTTTTGGGCTGTATAGAGGTTCGTTGTTGGAATCTTCATCATTTGGAAGAACCAGTTTGTAGTCAGAAGCTAAGGAGTTTTTCTTGGCTTCACATGATGATAAAAATATAAGTGTCAAAATTATCAATGATATTGTATAAGATGTGCTTGTATTAATTTTTGTAAAAACAGTATTCATTTTTATCATGTCGCTAAATATTTCTGAAATAAATCTTAAAACAGGACTTTACATCGTAGCTACCCCAATAGGCAACCTAAAAGATATAACTTTACGTGCTTTAGAGGTTTTAAGTAATGTGGATGTCGTAGTTTGCGAGGATAGTAGAGTTAGCGATAAATTGCTGTCAGCCTATGGAATTAAGAAAAGTCTATTTGTCTATAATGACAATAAAGGCGAAGTTGCTAGAAATAAAATTTTAAAGATGCTTTCCGATAATATGTCTGTTGCTCTGGTATCTGATGCTGGTACTCCTCTTATTTCCGATCCTGGTTTTAAATTAATAAGAGATGCTATTGAGTCAGGATATTATATATCATCAATACCAGGGGCTTCATCTGTAATAACTGCAATTACTCTGTCTGGTATGGCCAGTAATAGATTTTTATTTGAAGGGTTTTTGGCATCTAAGGCAGTATCAAGAACTCAGCAATTAACAGAGCTTTCGAAAATAAATTCAACTATAGTTCTTTTTGAGAGAAGTAGTAGAGTTGTATCAACATTAAGAGAGATTCAATATATATTTGGAAATAGAGAAGCTGCAGTTGTTAGAGAGCTTACTAAGAAATTCGAAGAGAAATTCTATGGTGATATCGATAGTATCATTGAGAATATAGAAAAAAAGGAAAGTCTAAAAGGTGAGGTGGTAATTGTCATTTCTCCTACGGAGGTAAATGTAGAAGTATATGATGGTGATTTAGAAGATCGAATTATTAAGCTTCTGAAAACTAATAAAAGCAAAAAAGTTGTTGCTGAATTGGTGGAAGAAACTGGGCTATCAAAGAATTTTATATATAATAAGGTTCTGGAAATTAAAAATAAAACGAATGATGATAAAGAAGACAAGCAGTAATATGGGTAATAAAAATAAGTCTAAGGCGTATAATTACGGTAAATATGCTGAATATATTGTTTGTATTTTTCTGAGTCTGAAAGGCTATAGAATCATTGAGGTAAGGTGTAAAACTAAGGTTGGTGAAATAGATCTTGTTGCCATCAGAAAAAATACGTTGATTTTTATTGAAGTTAAGGCCAGAAAGGACAAAAATATTGATGAGGTGCTGTTAAAGCAACAAATGCAAAGAATAATAAATGCATCATCTTTTTTTATAATAAAAAACAAGAAATTTGCTAATTATTCAGTTAGGTTTGATCTTGTTATTGTGAGGTCTTTTTTTTCATTGTCGCATATAAAAAATGCATGGGAAAATAATGAATATACTCACATTTAAATATATATAAATATTGTTATTTGGGTTTGTAATGTTTGCTAATATAAAGAAAATTATACTTGTTTGTTCATTGCCTGTTTTATTAAGTTCCTGTGTTGAAGCAGTGGTTACTGGCGTTTCTGGGGTAAGCTATGCTGTAGTTCAGGAGCGATCGGTTGGAGATGCTATAGATGATACAACTATTTCTGCTAAAATTAAGAAGCTTTATTTTGAAAAACAAGTGAATGAATTATTATCCAAAGTCGGTATTAATATAGTTGAGGGTAGAGTTCTTCTTACTGGTAAAGTTGCATCACCGGATGTTCGTGTAGATGCTGTTAGATTAGCTTGGCAGCCAAATGGTGTTAGGGAAGTTATAAATGAAATAACGGTAGATGAAAGTAAGCTTGATGCACAAAAACTTGCTAGAGATGTTGTGATGACAACAAAAATCAAAGGTAAATTCTTACTTAATAAGATAATAAAATCTATAAATTATTCAGTAGAAACTGTTGATGCTACAGTTTATCTAATGGGAATAGGTCAGGATAAAAATGAGGTTGATGAAGCTATTTATGTTGCTAGTAAAGTTAGTGGTGTAAGGAATGTTGTTAATCATGTGATTCTTAAAAACTCTCCTGATAGATTATAAATTACAGAATTATATAATTCTGTTGCGGTTGTGCTGATTCTATATGCGTATATAGTTAATATATTTATATGCTATTTGTAGATTTTTTCTTTATACTTTACATTCTTAATTCATGACTTTATAAGGCATTAACTTATATCGATTGTTAAAAAAATATTTGGATAGTTATATGACATATGTTGTTACAGAAGATTGTATAAAATGTAAGTATCAAGACTGTGTAGAAGTTTGTCCTGTAGATTGCTTCTATGAAGGTGAAAACATGTTGGTTATCAGCCCTGAAGAATGCATAGATTGTGGGGTTTGTGAGCCTGAATGCCCAGCTGAAGCTATAAAAGCTGAAGATGATACTGACGCTAAATGGTTAGAAGTTAATACTGAATTTGCTGCTAAATGGCCTAACATTACTGTTAATAACGGTGCTTTAGACGATGCTGATAAATTTTCTGGCGAAAAAGATAAGTATAAAAAATACTTTAGTGAAAAACCTGGTGAAGGTTCATAATTTATATGTTATGATGTCTTTCGTTATAAGTTTAATGCAGCGAAAGGGTTTATATGAACAATAATTTCTCAGGTCCTCCTGGTGGAGACGAAGGGCAGCACAGCCCACACGGACCAACAAAAACTTCTGCCTATAGACCTACTGAATCCCACGAAATAGAATATATAATTCATGGAAATGATATGCAGTTTGTTGAGATCATTCTTGATCCTGATGAAACTGTTGTAGCTGAAACCGGTTCTATGATGTATATGGAGCAGGGAATTCAGATGGAAACCAAAATGGGCGATGGTAGTAAAAAAGGCTCAGGTGTTCTTGGTTCTCTTATGGGGGCTGCAAAAAGAAAGATGAGTGGAGAGGATATGTTCATGACTCATTTCTCTAACCGCGGAAGGGGTAAAGTCAGTGCTGCTTTTGCTGCGCCATATCCTGGTCAGATTATTCCAATTGATTTGGGTGTATGTGGTGGGCAAATTTTATGTCAGAAAGGTGGTTTCTTATGTGGTGCTAAAGGTACTTCACTAAGTCTTGGTTTTACTAAGAGAATCGGTGCTGGTATGTTTGGTGGCGAAGGATATGTGCTACAAAAAATTAGTGGTGATGGTTTGGCGTTTGTTCATTCTGGTGGTACTATAATTGAGAAGCAAGTTCCTGCTGGTAAAGTTCTTTATGTTGATACAGGAAGTGTTGTTGGTTTTGAGGCTAGTATTGATTTTGATATTCAAATGGTAAAAGGTTTGTCTAATATGATGTTTGGTGGTGAGGATTTATTCTTTTCCACTCTAAAGGGGCCAGGTAAAGTTTGGATTCAGTCTATGCCATTCCCTAGATTAGCCGCTACTTTAAGATATGCTATCATTGGAATGAGTGGTAATAAGCAGTAAATATTCTGCTATTTGCAACAAATATTAATAGTAGTAAAAACTACTTGAATGAATCTACTAAACAGTATATAAGCATTCCAAAGATTTTGGTTATAGTTTGATCAGGTGGGCGAGAGTCCGCCTTTTTGTTTATTGGGAACAAAATAATATAATGTATTACAATATTTTAGAACAGGAAATACACGACCTATTAGAAGAGCCGTTATCTTCTATGGGATATAACATTGTCAGGATTAAACTTCTTGAACAAAATGGTAGTGTTTTACAAGTAATGGCAGAAAGAAAGACTGATTTTGAGCTTTCTGTTTCTGACTGTACGAAGATTAGCAATTTTATTTCTGATATTCTTGATGTAGAAGATCCTATCTCTGGTAATTATAATTTAGAAGTAAGTTCTCCGGGAATAGATAGGCCACTGGTTAGGAAAGAAGACTTTAATAGATATTCTGATAATCTTGTGAAAATTGTTACAAGATATCCCCTTGATGGGCGAAGGCGCTTCCGTGGTAACCTTGAGGGAGTAAACGAGGATAATGAATCAGTATCTGTTATTTTAAATGATACTAAAGAAAAAGTTAAAATACTATTTGATGACATAGAATCTGCAAAACTGGTACTTACAGATGAGTTATTAAGTAAAAATAGTAAAAGTGATATAAGTAATTAATAATTTTTTTAAATATATAAAATAAGATTAGAAGAGGACGAAATGGTAACAAATTTTGCAATAACAGGTAATACTGAAATTCTACAAGTGGCTGATGCTGTGGCAAGGGAAAAGGGTATTCCTCGTGAGGCAATTATATTAGCATTGAAAGAAGCGATAGCTACTGTGAGTAAAAGGAAATATGGTCAAGACCATAATATCAGAGTAGAGATTAACGAAAAAACTGGTGAGATTGAAATTTTCATGGATCGTACAGTTGTTGATCAAGTTGTTGATATCGGTATCGAAATTTCTTTGGAAGAAGCAAAAGAAAGAAATAAAGATGTAAAAGAAGGTGATATCATATCTGATGGTCTTCCTCCAATTGATTTCGGAAGGGTTACTTCTCAAACTGTTAAGCAGGTTGTTATACAAAAAATTAAAGAATCTGAAAGAGAAAAACAATATGAAGACTTTAAAGATCGTATCGGTGAGATTGTTACTGGTGTTGTTAAAAGAGTTGAATATGGTAATGTAATTATAGATTTCGGAAAAACTGAAACTTTATTACCAAGAGATCAGGTTATACCGAGAGAAATGTTTAGAACGGGTGATAGAATTAGAGCTTATATTGCTGATGTTAAGCAAGAAAATAAAGGTCATCAGGTTATTTTGTCGCGTACTAAACCTGACTTCCTAAGACAATTATTCTCACAAGAAGTTCCAGAAATATATGATAACATCATAACTATAAAAGCTGTTGCAAGAGACCCAGGTAGTAGAGCAAAATGTGCTGTAGTTTCAAATGATTCTGCTGTTGATCCTGTAGGAGCGTGTATTGGTCCAAGAGGTGTTAGGGTAACTGCTGTATATAATGAGTTGCAAGGTGAGAAAATTGATATAATACAATGGTCACCCGATTTGGCGACATTTGCTGTAAACGCAATTACATCGAAATCGAAAGATGCTACTGTTGAAGTTAGTAAAATCGTTATTGATGAAGATAGAGGCGTTATTGAAGCTATTGTTCCTGATGATCAATTAAGTCTTGCTATCGGAAGAAGAGGTCAGAACGTAAGGTTGGCTTCAGAGCTTGTCGGTTGGACAATCAATGTTATATCTGAGGCTGATGAGTCAGCTAGAAGCGTTGAAGAATTTAATAAATATTCAAAATATTTTGCAAATTCATTGAATGTTGAAGAGGTTATAGGTCAATTGCTTGCTTCTGAAGGCTTTAAGTCTATGGAAGAAATAGTGTATATTGAGATCGAAGAACTAACCGACATAGAAGGTTTTGACGAAGAGCTTGCAGCAGAGCTTCAGAATAGAGCTGTTGATTTCATTGAAGCAGAAAGAAAGAGTAAGCGTGAATTCTGGGAGAAAGAAGGAGTTGATAAAGAGCTTCTTAAATTACCATATATCACTGAAGCAATAATGTTTGAATTTGCTAGCAATAGCATTAAAACAATTGATGACGTTGCTGATTTATCTAGAGATGACTTTAGAGAATTATTCCCTAAATTTAAAATATCTGATGATGAGCTAAACGAATTAATTATGAAAGCCAGAGAGCATTGGTTCGATGATAATAAAGAAGAAGCAGAGGCAGTTTCTTAAAACTATATTGTAATGATTTAAATTATAATATAATAAAGTACTATAACACTTGGAAAAGTTGATTAAATATGACGGATAAAAAAGATAGTGGGAAACTTGCTCCTAAAAAACTAACACTTACTCGTACGGTTGAGAAAGGTGTTGTCCAGCAGACATTTTCTAAAAAGAAAAGTAAGTCTGTTATGGTGGAAATCAAAAAGAGCAGGACATTTTCTCGTAAAGATGGAGTCTTGGTAGAGGACAAAAAAGCATCTAACATACCCGTTAGTACGGAAGAAGCTGCTCCAACAGGTCTAACTGCAAGTGAAGAAGATGTCCGAAGGATTGCTTTATTAAAGGCTGCAGAAGATGAAAAGAAAAAGCAGGATTCATCCGATAGTGATTCAGAAATGGATGGTTCTTCTGAAGAGGGCGTATCTGAAGATGAAATATCTAATGGTGAATCAGAGGAAGATCTAGCATCAGATGTTGAGGAAGGTTCTACTGAAGAATCTAAGGATAGTGGTTCTGAAGAGGTGGCTTTCAAAAGGCAGAATCAAACTAAAAGCAAGAAGAGGAAAAGAGAAGGTATTCTTGATGAATATGTAGAGCATTCTGTTCTTGATAAAGGCAAAAAAGATAGCAAAAAAGATTCCAACAAAGCAAAACCTAAAGAGGGTGCATCCTCTAAGACGGAAGTAAAAGTAGCGCAGCCTACTGAAGAAAAAGAAGAGAAGAAATTCAAAACCCCTTCATATAAAGAAGAAGAAAAGAAAACTGATCATAAAGCAAAACCTCGTATGGATGGTAAGAGGAGAAAGGGTAAGTTAACTATATCTAATGCTTTTGACCAAGAAGAAAAAATGAGAAGTTTAGCTTCAATCAAAAGAGCTAGACAGAAAGCTAAAAGGCAGAGTACAGATGTAACTACTCAAGAGAAAACAATCAGAGAAGTTGTAATTCCAGAATCTATTAGTGTTCAGGAATTGGCTAACAGGCTTGCTGTTAGGGTTCAGGAAGTAACTAAAGAACTTATGAAATTAGGAATAATTGTTCAAAACTCTGAGGATATCGATGCTGATACTGCTGAACTTGTTGTTACTGAATTAGGTCATAAGTTCAAAAGAGTTACTGAAGGTGATGTAGAGAATATTCTAATAGAAGAAAATGTATTAGAAGAAGACCTTGAGGCTAGAAACCCTATCGTTACAATTATGGGTCATGTTGATCATGGTAAGACTTCGCTTCTGGATGCATTACGTTCTACTAATGTTACTGAGGGTGAAGCGGGTGGTATAACACAACATATCGCGGCTTATAAAGTGGTTTCTCAATCTGGAGATGAAATAACTTTCCTTGATACTCCTGGTCATGCTGCGTTTACAGCTATGAGAGCGAGAGGAGCAAAAGTTACAGATATTGTCGTACTTATTGTTGCTGCAGATGATGGAATTATGCCTCAGACTATTGAAGCTATAAGTCATGCTAAGGCAGCGGAAGTTCCAATTATTGTTGCAATTAACAAAATTGATAAGCCAGATGCAAATCCTCAAAAAGTAAAAGAACAGTTGCTTTCTTATGAGTTAATACCTGAAGATTTAGGTGGTGATGTAATGGTTGTTGAGATCTCTGCTAAAGAGAGAATTAACCTTGATGGTTTGCTTGAGACTATATTATTGCAATCTGAAATGCTGGAATTAAAAGCAAGTAAGAAACAAAAAGCAATCGGTACTGTAGTTGAAGCTCATCTTGATAAAGGTAAAGGTGTTGTTGCTACAATTATCGTGCAAAGAGGTACATTGCGTACTGGTGATATCGTTATAGCTGGTTGTGGTAGTGGTAAAGTTAAAACTATGTTCGATGACCATAATAAATCAGTTAATGAAGCTTATCCTTCTGATGCAGTTCAGCTGCTTGGGTTGAGCGAATTGCCAAATGCTGGTGATCAGATAAATGTTACGGATACAGAAAAACAAGCTCGTGAAATATCTGAGTATAGAGAGAAAATTATTAGAGATGAGAAGGCTGTTCAACAAAAAATGGGTGGCTTGGCTAATATTTTCAATGATTTGGATTCTGGTACAAAAGAACTAAACTTAATTATAAAAGGTGATGTGCAAGGTTCGGTTGAGGCTATCCAAGGTAGCTTGGCCAATATAGATGATGATGAAGTGAAAATTAAATATGTTCATACAGGCTCTGGTGCGATTTCTGAATCTGATGTTGCCCTTGCAAATGCAACAGGAGCACTTATCGTTGGTTTTAATGTGCGTGCAAATTCCGAAACTAAGAGATTGGCTGAAGAGGAAGTTGTCGAGATCAAATATTACTCAATAATATATAATCTTATAGAAGATATGAAAACTATCATTAGTGGTCTTATGTCTCCAATTCTTAGGGAAGAGTTCCTTGGTAATGCTACAATTAAAGAAATATTTAAAATGTCTAAATATGGAAAAGTTGCAGGATGTATCGTAACAGAAGGTATGGTGAAAAGAGGGGCTAGTGTTCGTCTTGTTCGTGATAATATCGTTATACATGAGGGTAAATTAAAGACTCTTAGAAGATTCAAAGAATCCGTTCAGGAAGTTAAGAAAGGTATCGAGTGTGGTATGGCATTTGAGAACTATGAAGATATCCGAGAAGGTGATGTTATTGAGGCTTTTGAAATAATTGAAGAACAAAGAAAGTTGGATTAATTTCAGAATCTAGGTAAATATTATGGCAAAGGGTAATGGAAAAGCGCCTTCACAGAGGCAATTGCGAGTAGGTGAAGAGATAAGGCATGTCTTATCTGATATTTTTCTAAAGGAAGATTTCTATGATGAAAATAGAAATAGGCTTACTATAACATTTTCGGAAGTTAGAATTAGTCCTGACCTTAGAAATGCTACAGTTTATGCATTTCCTCTTGGTGGGAAAAAGATTTCAGAATCTATCGATACTCTAAATCGTCTAGAGCCAACAATCAGAAGAATGGTAGCTCAAAAAATACATATGAGAGGTGTTCCTATGTTCGTATTTAGGGAAGATAATTCTTTTGTAAATGCTAAAGAGATTGATGACCTTCTAAATAAAGACGATGTTAAAAAAGATCTTGGCGAATAGTTCCTGTAGTGCATAAAATCTTTATTATAAAACCCAAATCTGAATAGATTCACTGCTGAATATATATGGCAAAAAGTAAAAAATTTAACAAACATATTAATGGTTGGCTTAATCTTCATAAGCCTAAAGGTTGTTCATCGGCTAAGGCTGTCTATATGGTTCAGAAAATTACTGGAGCTAAAAAAGTTGGTCATGCGGGAACGCTTGACCCCTTGGCTTCAGGTGTTCTACCTCTAGCATTTGGAGATGCTACAAAAACAATAGAATATCTTCATGTTGGACAGAAAGATTATGAATTTATAATTCAATTTGGTAAAGAAACCACTACATATGACTCGGAAGGTGAGGTTGTTAATGAGTGTGATTTTATACCTACTGCTGAAAGTATAGAGGCAGTTCTTTCGGAGTTTATTGGTGAGATTGACCAAGTTCCTCCAAAATATTCTGCGATAAAAATTGATGGTAAAAGAGCATATGATATTGCAAGAAAAGGCGCTGATTTTGAAATGGAGTCGAGGAAAATTACAATATATGATTTGCAGGTAATAGAGTTCCCTAGCTTAAACAGTGTAAAGCTATCTGTGTCTTGTTCAAAAGGTACATATATAAGGAGTTTAGCTGTAGATATAGCTAGAAAATTAGGCAGTTTGGGCTATGTTTCGGAGCTTATACGTACAAAGGTTGATATTTTTTCAATAAAAGATACGGTTTCTCTTGATAAATTGGAAAAAATAGTGCAGATTGCGATCGATTCAAATAGTGCGGATAATGAAAACAAGGTTCCAAGCTATTTATCGCCGGTTTATGCAGTGCTAGACGACATCCCGGTTCTGCATGTTGACAAAGATATCGCAAGAGATATTAAGCATGGTAAAGTTATACCTCATAATGAAACTTTTGAGCAAAAAATTATAAAGCTCTATTACAAAGATGAATTATTGGCAATTGCTGACTCAAGCGATGGTAATTTGAAATCGGTAAAAGTATTTAATTTAGTTAACATTTAAAGATGGAGAAAAACGATGTCGATTACAACTGAGAAAAAACAAGAGCTTATTAAGAAATTTGGTCAAAATGCAAATGACACTGGTTCAACAGAAGTACAATGTGCGATAATTACACATCGTATCAATACTCTGACTGATCACTTTAAAACAAATAAAAAAGATCATCACTCTCGTAGAGGTCTTTTAATTCTAGTAGGAAGACGTAGACGTCTTCTTGACTATCTAAAATCTGAAGATCCAAAGAGATATGAAGATCTAAGACAAAAATTGAAACTTCGTAGATAGTGCAAACATATTAACGTATGTTCTGCTGCTGATTTGCAGTTAAGTAAAATTAATAATATCGTGTGATTTTGTGGTTATATGCTATGACATTTTGTCATGGTACATGCTATTGCAAAAAGGTCATATTTTTTTATTAAATATAAAAAAAACTATCTAATGGTTTCTAAAGTATGATAAGAAGCTGATGTAAAGAAAAGTAAAAATAATTAGGAAAAATAAATGTTTAATATAGTAAAAAAGTCTATTGAATGGGCAGGAAAAACGTTAGAAATTGAAACGGGTAGAATAGCAAGACAAGCTGATGGAGCAGTATTAGTTAGATATGGCAAAACTAGCCTTTTATGTACTGCTACAGCAGCAAAATCTGCAAAAGAGGGTCTAGACTTCTTTCCTTTAACTTGTGTGTATCAAGAAAAAGCTTTCGCAGCTGGAAAAATCCCAGGAGGCTTCTTTAAAAGAGAGGGTCGTCCTGCAGAAAAAGAAACTTTAGTATCAAGATTAATTGATCGTCCAATGAGACCATTATTTGATTCTAATTTTAAAAATGAAACTCAAATTATTTGTACTGTGCTTGAGCATGACCTTGAAAATGATCCTGATATCGTAGCTATGGTTGGAGCATCTGCTGCAACTGCAATTTCAGGTCTGCCATTTAATGGTCCTGTTGTTGGTGCAAGAGTGGCATATGTTAATGGCGAATATGTATTAAATCCTGAAGTTGGATTTGAAGAAGAGTCTGACCTTGACCTTATCGTAGCTGGTACTAAGGATTCCGTAATGATGGTTGAGTCTGAAGCAAGTGAGCTTTCAGAAGAAATCATGCTTGGTGCTGTTAATTTCGCTCATGAAAGTATTCAGCCTGTTATCGATCTTATTGTTGAGATACAAAAAGAAGCTGGTAAGCCACGTTGGGAAGTAGCGAAAGTTGATAATTCAGATGTTGAAGAAAAACTAAAATCACTTGCTGCTGATGGATTAAGAAAAGCATATTCTAATATAGATAAGCAAGAACGTGTTACTGCTGTTTCTGAAGTAAAAGAAAAAGCAATTGAAGATCTGTTAGCTGGTTATGAAGAGGGCGAAGCTCCTGCTTCTAATGTAATTGGTGGTGTTCTGAAAAATATCGAAAAAGATATTGTTAGAGGCGATATCATCAAAACAAGTAAGCGTATTGATGGTAGAAAAACTGATGAAATCAGAGGAATTGAATCTCAAGTTGGTATCCTTCCTGTTACTCATGGATCTGCGGTATTTACTCGTGGTGAAACTCAGGCTGTTGTAGTTACTACTCTTGGTACTGGACAAGATGAGCAAAGGATTGATGCTCTGGATGGTGATAGAACTGAAAATTTCATGCTTCACTATAATTTCCCTCCTTATTCAGTTGGAGAAGTATCTTTCTTAAGATCTCCAGGAAGAAGAGAAATCGGTCATGGTAAATTGGCTTGGAGAGCATTGCATGCTTTATTGCCTACAAAAGAAGAATTCCCATATACAATTAGATTAGTTTCAGAAATTACTGAATCTAATGGTTCTTCATCAATGGCTACAGTTTGTGGTTCATCTCTTGCTATGATGGATGCTGGTGTTCCAATCAAGAGACCATGTGCGGGTATCGCTATGGGTCTTATAAAAGAAGGTGATGATTATGTTGTTCTTTCTGATATTCTAGGTGATGAAGATCATCTTGGTGATATGGACTTCAAAGTAGCTGGTACAGAAAAAGGTGTGACTTCACTTCAGATGGATATCAAAATTCAAGGAATTACTCCTGAGATAATGAAGATAGCACTTGAGCAAGCTAATGCAGGTAGATTGCATATACTTGGTGAAATGGCTAATGCACTAAGTTCATCTCGTGATGAAGTTAATGATACTGCGCCAAGAATAACAAGCTTCAAGATTCCAGTTGATAAAATCAGAGAAGTAATTGGTTCTGGTGGTAAAGTTATCAGAGAAATCTGTGAAACAACAGGTGCGAAAATTGATATTGAAGATGATGGTACTATTAAAGTTGCTGCGGTAGATGGTGAGTCTGGTAAAGCTGCAGTTAAAATCATTGAAGATATTATCGCTGAGCCAGAAGTGGGCGCTATATATCATGATTGTAAGGTTATAAAAATTGTTGATTTCGGTGCTTTCGTTGAATTCTTAGGTAAAAATCAAGGTCTTGTTCATATTAGTGAGCTTACTCCTGAAAGAGTTGAGAATGTTACTGACATCATCTCTGAAGGCGAGCTTATAAAAGTTAAATGTATCGGTATTGATAGGCAGAAGAAAGTTAAGCTTTCTATGAAATCAGTTGACCAGAAGACTGGTGAAGATATTGAAGAAGAGGTCTCTAACAAAAAGAAAAAGGCTAGTTAGCCAATTTTTAAAAGCCTCTTTTAAAGGGGCTTTTTTTTTGAGTTAAATTATTTCATGAGTTATTAGAATGACTATTTTCTGGGCGTTATTTTTAAAGACGACCCCATTATATTTCAATATTATATTGGGGTATATAGCGGGTAGATTTCTGCATGTGCAGGGCGATAATATTGCCAAGCTAATGTTCTATATGTTTGTTCCTATAGTTATATTTTCTGGTATAGCCAAAACAGAGATTAATAGCTCTGTGTTATTGCTACCATTTTTGGTGTTCAGTGTATGTACAGCATTTTGTCTTGTCTATAGATATATTGGGGGCAGGGTGTTTGGTAAGGATAGCTCCCTGAAAAATATACTTGCTCTAACCGTTGGTACTGCAAATTCTGGCTATTTCGGTCTGCCAGTTGCGATGATATTATTTGACTATGATAGCAATATTGTCGGTATATATATGACTGCTCTTGTGGGAATGACATTATTTGAAAGTTCAGTTGGGTTCTATGTATCTGCAAATGGAGTTCATACTCAGAGAGAAAGTTTCATTAGAGTATTAAGGCTTCCAACTTTATATGCTTTTATTGCTGGGGCTATATTTGGAGTGTATGATATTGAGCTTCCTGTAATAGTCGATACTGTTGTGGATAATGTAAAGGGGTGTTATGTGGTTCTTGGTATGATGATTATTGGTCTTGGAATATCAAAATTAGATTCATGTAAAATGGACTATAAATTTTTCTCACTAGCACTAACTGCTAAATTTATTATGTGGCCATTGGTAATTTATCTTATAAAAATTATTGATATAAATATGTTTAATATTTTCAGTGACTCCGCTTATAAGTCACTAACATTATTATCTATTTTGCCTTTGGCTGCAAATTCGGTTGCAATAGCTACGGTACTAAATACTCACCCCTCAAAGGTAGCAACAACAGTTTTTGCTAGCACTTTATTTGCAATGCTATATGTTCCTTTAATGGTTGTTTTCTTATTTTACTAAAGAATATTCAGATATGAAAAATTTTAATTGGCTTGGTTTTAGGACTTTGTATAAAAGGGAGGTGTTCCGCTTTTTGAAGGTTTATAATCAGACATTATTTGCTCCTATGGTTACTGCTTTGTTGTTCTTTGCAGTATTTTCTCTGGCAATTGGGGATAGGGTTAGAAATATTGGAAATATAACATTTCAGGAATTTATGATTCCCGGTTTGATTATGATGACCATGGTTCAGAATGCCTTTGCAAACACATCTTCGTCTTTCATAATGGGGAAGGTGCTGGGTACAATAATTGATTATTTACTCCCTCCTTTAAGTGCATTTGAAATATTATTGGCGATGTTGTTGGGTGGTATAACTAGGGGTATATGTACAGGTCTATGCGTAGTAATTGCGATAAATATTTTCTATCCTATTGAAGTTCATGACGCGCTTACTGTGATTATATATACTATATTAGCAACTTCTATGCTTGCATTACTTGGTATATTGTCAGGTATATTTGCTAACTCATTCGACCAGATGGCTGCCATAACTAGCTATGTTATAACTCCATTGTCATTTTTATCTGGTACTTTCTACTCAGTAAGAAACTTACCAGAATTCTGGCAAACAATTAATCACTTCAATCCGTTCTTCTATATGATAGATGGCTTCAGATATGGAATTACAGGCTATGCTGATGCCAGTATAAATACAGGTATATCTATATTGGTTGTAACTAATTTGGTGTTATTTTCAGTGATTTATGTCTTGTTGAATAAGGGTTATAGAATAAAAACCTAGATTTTTACCAATTTAAGCTCATGTCTTCATTGGTTAAAATAAAATATTTCCTTTATTTTTTGTAAAAAATTATGTATAATTTCGGTATTAAACTTGATGAACCCAATATTCTTATTGATCATCTTTCGCTTTAAAGTGTTTTTTTTGTAAACATTCGTTTACTAATCTTTCAATTATAATTACCAAAGGAGAAAACTTTTTTAGTTTTTGTAATTGTTTTAACGACCCCAATTCTTTTTTGAATTGGTAACTTTTCAGAGGTATTTTTTCTACCTCTATCAATATGGAGAAAATAAAAATGGGTAAAATAAAACCTATTTGTTTTGCAAACGGCGATCAAACTACAGGTGTTATTGCTAAAGCTGTTCGAGAAATACTGTTACCACATATTCCTATGGAAGAAGTGGATGTATCGGTTGAATCTCGTCTTGAAACAAACGATGATTGTTTGAAACAAGCAGCTAAAGCCTTTCGACGTTGTGGTTCCGGTTTGAAAATCAGCACCGCATCTGATGACGAACGTATCAAAAAATTAGAAATGGGATCTGCAAATATTATGCTACGTCCTTTATCTGGTGCTTTTGGAATGTTACGTATGACGATGGCTGAAGGAAAATATCATAATCCAGTTGCTGTATTACGTTATGGTCATGGTGGTTTTTACGATGAACAATCTTGTGAAGTTACAACGATTGAAGGTCGCAAAACTGCTGTAATTACAACGCATATGGACTTGGAAGATATTCAACTTTTTGCAAAGCTGGCCTGTGATATCGAAAAACAGTATGGTTTTCCAATAATTGCCTCATCTAAATGGACTATTGCTAAATCTGAAGCATTGTTCATGAATGAGTTTAAGTATTGGTTAGATCATTACAGGCGCGAATATAAAACTGAGCTTACTGATATTGCTATTGCCCGAATTGCAAAAGATAATATTGGTGGCTGGATACGTGTATTTGACAACCCAAACGGAGACACCGCAGCCGATGTTGCCGACTTCGTACATGGGAATAATGTTATGTGCAGTACAGTTTATTGTCGCGATGGATATACATATGAAGAACTACCAGGTGGAACAGCTCCCGATAAATTAGGAACTGATCTTAAAGGCGAAAATTTCTTTAATCCGCTCATAACCATATTCGGTTTTGCAAACGCGATTGAAGCAGTTAACCCCGAAATGTCTGGTTTTTGTAAGAAAGTTCGTAAAGCCTCACTTCTTTATCTTGATGAAGTAAGTGCTGCCAAACGTTCTACTTATGAAATGCTTCATTATGTTGACAATTTGTTAAGTGATAGATCGCCTGAAGGAATCAAGCGACTCGCATAACACCTAATAACAGCAATCTAACCTCCACGGATGGAAGTTTTTTGCTTTATATATGAAAAATTAATTTTTTTCTTTAATAGGGTTCTCGGATATTTATATCCCCCCCTATTCTTTTTTTTAAATTATACTTAACTGTATTTCAAATAATCAAAGGCATAGCTCTTGTCTAAAAACTATTCTTTTTATAATTATTACTATTCTCTAAAAGCTATCCAATTCCCTGAAAATTATCTAATTCTATTGCACTATTCTTCTTTAAAAGCCCATTCTTCCATTGACAATTAACTAATCAAAATAGATAATAACTCTCTTTATTTTCCTAAACATGGAGTTTCGCCGTGAGCGCAGTTTTGCCAGTTTATAGTAGATGTGATTTGCAATTTGAAAGAGGAGAAGGGATATATCTTTACGGAGATGATGGAAAAAAATATATCGACTTTGCGGCAGGTATAGCTGTTAATTCTTTGGGGCATGCACATCCGCACGTCGTAGAAGAAATGACAGATCAAATTTCAAAATTACTTCATGTATCCAATCTGTATAAAATTGATGGTCTTGAAAAGCTAGCTTCTAGGTTAGCTGACAACACATTTGCAGATAAAATATTTTTCTGTAACTCAGGTGCTGAGGCAGTTGAATGTGGTCTTAAGATGATTCGTAAATATCATTTTGAAAAGGGTAATGAAAATAAATATAGAGTAATAACTTTTGAAGGTAGCTTCCATGGTAGAACTATGGCAACTATTTCTGCTGCTAAAAAAGATAAAGTAATGAGAGGTTTTGAACCAGCTCTAGACGGATTTGATCAAGTTCCTTTTGGAGATCTTGAGGCTGTTAAAAATATAGTATCTGACCGCACTGCTGGTATTCTTATTGAACCGATATTAGGTGAGGGTGGCATATTGCCAGCTGAGAAAGAATTTCTGCAGGGCTTGCGTAAGATTTGTGATGAGAATGATATATTGTTATTCTTCGATGAAATTCAATGTGGAATGGGTCGTACAGGCACTCTTTACGCCTATGAGGTTTTCGGGGTAGAGCCTGATATTCTTTCATCGGCAAAAGGGTTAGGTAATGGTTTTCCAATAGGTGCATGTTTGGCTAATGACAAAGCCGCTAGTGGAATGACTGCTGGTAGTCATGGTTCAACATATGGTAATAACCCATTGGCTATGAGAGTTGGTAATGCTGTACTTGATATCATTCTGGAAGATGGTTTCCTTGAGAATGTAAAAGAGACAGGTGACTACTTCATAAGTGAATTAAATAAAATTAAAGATGATACATACCCTCAAAATGAAGTTGGCTTTATAGAAGAAGTAAGAGGAATGGGGCTGATGATAGGTGTAAAAATCAAGGGAGATAGTAGAGAATTTGTTTCTAAGCTTAGAGAGAAAGGCTTGCTGACCGTTGCCGCTGCTGATAATGTTGTAAGAATTTTACCTCCTTTGATAATAACTAAAAAGGATGTTGATGAGGCTATAGTTATACTTAAAAATGCAATCGAAGAAGAGAGATAGAATGGATAAAAAAAATAATAAATTCAGGAATTTTCTTGATATTAATCAGTTGACATCTGAAGAGATGTCTTTGATTTTAAAAGAGTCTAAAAGGCTAAAGGAAGAGCATTATTCTGGTATGGATAGAGAAGTGTTATCTGGTAAGCAAGTTGCTTTGATTTTTGAAAAGCCATCAACTAGAACCAGGGTTTCTTTTGAGGTTGGTGTAAATCAATTAGGTGGTAAATCTGTTATTCTTACTTCGTCAGATTCGCAATTAGGAAGAGGTGAGCCAATAGTTGATACGGCAAAAGTTCTAACTCGATATGTAGATATGATCATGATTAGAACATTCAAGCATGAAACTTTAAAAGATATGGCGGAATTTGCTAATATCCCAGTAATTAATGGTTTAACTGATTTTAGTCATCCATGTCAGGTTCTTACTGATATTTTAACGATTGAGGAAAAGTTAGGTACTATTCAAGGCAAAACAGTATCTTGGTTTGGTGATTGTAATAATATGGCAAATAGTTGGATGCATGCTGCTGAGGTGTTGGACTTTAAATTAAAACTTTGCTGCCCTGAAGAGCTTGCGCCTTCTACAGTTGGTTCTGATAATATAAGCGTGGTTTTCGATACCGAAAAGGCTGCTCGAGGAGCTGATGTGATAACTACGGATACTTGGGTGTCGATGGGTGATACTGATGGCGAGTATAAAAATAATATTCTTAGAAATTATAAAGTTACAAAGCAGATAATGGATTTAGCTAATGATGATGCGATATTTCTTCATTGTCTTCCTGCCCATAGGGGGGAAGAGGTTGAGGAATCTGTAATAGATGGTCCTCGCTCTGTAATTTATGATGAGGCTGAGAACAGGCTTCACGTTCAGAAGGCAATTATGTTATGGTGTTTTTGCGAAATATAGAGATTAATACTGATAATCAATATTAATCTAGTAGGTTTAGTATTGTTTAATATTTTAAACAACTTTAAATAATTGTTTAATTTTTTAATCTTTAAATAAATTAATAATATGGACAACTATATTGTTAATTATTATAATGGGTAAATATGGACAATAATCGAATTATCGTTATGTTCATTTTATATTAATATATGGAAGAGTAATATGCCTTCGCATCCTATAGATGTTCATGTTGGAAAGAAAATTAAACTTAGAAGAGTTGTACTTGGCTTTAGTCAAGCTGAATTAGGCAGCAAAATTGGTGTAACATTTCAACAAATTCAAAAATATGAGAGGGGAGCTAATCGAGTTGGTTCAAGTCGATTATATGATCTATCTCAAGTTCTTACAGTTCAAATTAATTATTTTTTTGAGGGGTTGAGTGATCTGCCTTCAATGTTAGGTGATTGTGCAATGAAAGGTCTTGCTGAAAGACCTGCGGCTAGCTTTTCAAATGAAGAGGTTGATGGCAAAGAGACTATTGCTTTGGTTAAAGCTTACTATAAAATCGAAGATCCCGCGGTAAGAAAGAAAGTCTTAGGTTTGATAAAGGCAGTTTCTCCTTCTTAAAAATTTTCTGATTTTATTACTATTAGTAAAATTTTCCTTAGTATGATTTACTTTAGTATATTTACTCATTAGATATCCTTAGTGGTTTCTCGAGGGAGTACAGTCCTAGTCTTGTTATGGTTTTTTGTCTTATTCGTTATCTTTTTCAGTGTACTATATAATATAGAATAATTCTGCTGCAGCTAAAAATCTGTACTTACATGTACTGCATGATATAGTGCTTCTGTTCTATCTTTATAAATATGGTCAGGTAGTAGTTTGGAGAGAACATCAAGTCTATTCAGTACATCTATAACTTTGTCATTTCCGCCTACGATAAATAGGTGAATAAATTTTTCCTGCATATCTTGGATAGAGTCTTCTAACATTAAGGCAGTCGATGTGTCCATAAAGGTTACGCCGGAAAGGTCTAAAATAACGGCATCACATTCATCTCTCGATGTAATTCTTCGTGCCATTTCTCTTGCTGCACCAAAACTCAATGGGCCTGAGAAAGTTATTAGTTCCACTCTGCCTTGGCTTTGAGTTAGTAAATTCTTATCAATCTCAGAAATTGTTCCATCAAGTTGATCTCCTGAGTGAGTTGCTTTCATAAGTGATAGTTCTAGGTCTGCCATTCTTTTAACTAATAATAGGCTAGATAGTACAATTCCAACTGCAACAGCGACAACCAAGTTAATAGATATACAAAGAATAAGTACAATAAACATGCATATAACACTTGCTTTGGGTGCTCTGTTGCATCTTTTAATATATCCCCAGTCGATTATGCTAAATCCAATTTTGATTAATATTCCAGCTAATGCTGCTATAGGGATAATGCTTATTATGCTTCCTAGTCCAAGCAATACGGCTAAAATTATAACGGAATGCAGCATTCCCGAAATTGGAGTTCTTCCGCCTGCTTTAATATTTGTTATTGTTCTGGTAGTACCGCCACAACCAGCTATTCCTCCAACCATTCCACAAATAATATTTCCAAGACCTTGCCCTATTAATTCTTTATCCGGATCATATTTATTTTTTGTCATGGTTTCGGCAATAATGCCTGTAAGTAAGCTGTCGATACTTCCTATTAATGCTATGATAAAGGCTGCAGAAATTATGTCCTGAAAGATATCAAGATTTATTGAGGGCATATATAAGTCTGGGAAACTTGTTACGTCAATATTCCCGATAGTTGGTATATCTTTAAAGAACAAGATTGATATAATGGTAGCGAAAGTAATTGCGATAAGCTGGGGTGGTACCATACTCGATATTTTTTTGGGAGTAAAAAACACTACCATAATTGAGATAACTCCAATGATTAGAGCTCCAACATTTGTATTTGCAATATACTCAGGTAAGTCCACTATTACTGACAATACGCCGCCACTAGTTTTTTCTAGCCCTAACAATGGCGGTATATGCATTAAAATTATTATTCCGCCGACTCCACTCATGAATCCTGAAATTACAGGAAATGGCATGAGGGAAATATAGCCACCAATTTTTGAGAAACCGAAAATTAATTGAAAAACACCTGAGAGCATTACAATGGTGAATATAGTAACTGGATCATTTGCATAAGTGAAAACAACTGCTGCCATTGCGACTGTTATTGGGCCATTTGGGCCAGATATTTGTGCTGGCGATCCACCGAAAATTGCTGCAAAAAATCCAACACATATTGCACTGAATAATCCTGCTTGTGGGCCAAGCCCAGATGCCATTCCAAATGCCAAAGATAGGGGTATTGCAACTATTGCACTTGTAATTCCTCCAAAAACATCGCCTCTGATATTATTGAAATGTAATCCATTAATTATTTTCATTATGTATATCGCTATTTAACTATACATGTTGCTAGAATTTTGATCGTTTTTTTACAAGGTAAATATAGGTTTTATAGTAAAAACGGAGCTTTTTATATTCTGTCTGTTTCTTTTTGTTAGAAAAAGTAAATGAAAAGAGGTTGTTTGTAGAATTATAAATAATGCGATTAAAAAAGTATGCTAGAAATAAAAATGGAGCATTAGCTAAACAACCAATGCTCCATTTTGCTGAAGTAAGTATATAGGGTTAAATTATATTACTTAAAACTTAAGGCCAACTGTGAACCAGAATTTCTGCGTATCAGTTGCAAAAGTATCTGCTTGATAATCAGCATATTTCAGGGAAACTGTGTAATGTTTCTCAAATGTTTGAGATAGTAAAGCATTCCACTCTGTACCATAATCTCCGCCACCTGTTTCAGCAGAATAATCATGGTAAACTATTTTAGCTTTAGTTCCATCGATAAGCTCACCAACATTACTGAATTTATATCCTAATGAAGCTGAGAAATCCTCTAGTCCACCAGCAGGTGTTGAAAGGAATTTATCTGCCCAACCATTATGAGCATGTCCTGTTGCTAATGGAGTTTGGAAGCTAACTGTTCCACCGTTATCACTACCAAGAACTTCATATCCTAATTCTGCAGTAAAACCATGAGCAGCAACGCCAGCCTTTAAGTTATAATAATCTGCATCATATGAATTTGGATTGTCTCCAGTATCACTTTGTAGTGCATACTCAGCTGTATAAAGTGCTTTTACATCATCATTGATTTTGTAATCACCTGTAAGTCTTAAACCAAAAGTTTTTGCAGAAAGAGTAGATACGGCAGCATCATCTAGATCCCATATATATCCGTAACCAACGATTTTTGCAAAATCAAGGCCAGAGTAAGATGCGTTAATTAAGTGAGTTGTTGTTCCAAGATTACCAAAAGGATGGTCATCACTGAAAATTCTATTAACGTTATCAACATAACCATAGATTAATGTTGTGTCTGCTAATGATGAATTTATAGCAACTGCTGCATCATATGATTGATCATTTTGACGCCATCCAACTGTACCAACAAAACGTTGATTGTCTAGATTAACAGGTTGGCGACCAACACGAATTAGCGTGTCGGGAATATGTGTTGAATCAAGATAAGCATGATTAACTTCTGTTGAATCTGGATCAGCTACAACAGGTAAGTTTTTACCATTTAGAGTATCGTTATAGTTATCTCCACCAAGGTCAGTACTATTTTCTAGCTCTATCTTTGCTTGTAAGTTGTAGAATTTACCAGTCGTATATCCTAGCTTTGTTCTGATAGTAGAAGCATTTGCATCTTTAGCAATGCCGTCTTGATCTACATTTTCAAAGCGGTATCGTACATCTATATAAGCTTTACCACCCATAACTGCATCAGCAAGGTTTTGACTGCTAACTGGCGTTACTGCAGTAGGTGTATCTTGGACTGGAGTGCCACCAGCAAGTGCTGTTGTTGATGCAAGCGATATCGCTACTATAGAGGTAACTGAAAATATTTGTTTAATATTCATTATTTTTTTCCCATATCTATTTACAAATAAGAACCATCCCAGTATCGGTATACTAAAACATCGGTATACTAAAACGGCATCAATATAAAAGCGTATACCTGCTATAAAACTATATAAAATTGATTTATGTCAAAAAAACAGGAAAGAATGTATTGTTTTTTAAGAAGTAATGTAAAAATGTGTAGCCTATATACAACCTGTAGGGGTGTTTGGTTTGGTTCAGGTAACTATTGTAATGTGTTTGGAGTCCTTAAGCTACTGAATTTACATCATCTTTTCCTACTATGCCGTGATAAAATCCATTAGAAAACTCTGCAAAGTCTACTTCTTCTTCAAGTTTGGTTCTTGCTTCTGTTTTATCTATTTTGGAGTCGGCAATATCTCTATAGATTGAGGATACTTTAACCATATCAACATCATGAGGAGAAAGTCTTAAGCCACTAACACCGAAAGATTGTAATTCATCTATCTCACCAGAAAGTTCACAACATGTTTGCGACATCGTTTGTAATCCATTAGCAGCCAGGAAAGGTTGTCCAGAAATTGTATTTACATTCATGCCGTCAGAATCTAATCCGCAGACATATTGGCAATTATCTTTTTGTAAGTTATGCGCTCTTGCATGATAGCATCTTGCGGAAATTGCTAATGGTAATCTTCCAAAAACATATACTTCTATATTGGAGTCATTAGCTGCACCAGCAAGTGTTCTTATTGAAGATGCAGGAAGTTCTCCTGGTAGGCAAATATTTTTTGCACCCATTTGCTCGAATACTTTCAGAGTTCCAATGTTGTATATATTAACAAAAGTTCCAATAGAGTGTGGTTTTCCAGCAAGAAGATTAACGGCTGATAAATCATTTGCTTCAATCATCATATCGTCTGCAAATCCAGCTGTATCTCGAATCTCGTTTAATTCACGATTATTCATTACGAGTTGTAGAGTAGATAATATCACTTCCTTGCCAGCAGATTGAAGTCTTTCAATAGCATCTGGGATATATTTTGCATGGAATGGAGCTCTTTTTGAGCATACTACTTCACCAATATATACTTTATCTACTGGTGCTTCATCTGCTATTTTATAGTAGAAGTCTCTTGCTTTGTCTTCATCCCAGTGAAAAAGTAGTGGTCCTAATGTAATATCAGTTCTTTTATTGTTGTTTTGTTCTATTGCCATTTTTTTACATATGCTCCAGATGTTCCTCTTTGTCCTTCCGCAAGATTTCCGAGATCATTAATTATATCATTTCCATCGTAAAAGCTATCTACTGCACTTCTAAAATTTTGTACTACTTCTTTAACGTAGGCTTTACTTCTTTGTCTTCCTTCAATTTTTAGAGCTAAGACTCCTGCATCAACAAGTTCTGGAATCATCTCAATAACGTTCAAGCTTGTAGGCTCTTCAAATAGATATGTTGGATCATTTTCATCAGTAGAAAATCTTCCTTTGCATAAAGTTGGATAGCCAGCTGTTTCAAATTTTTCGAACTCATTAATGGTGAAATCATTAAGTTTGCTAACCATTTTTGAGCCTTCTTTCTCGTAGCGAACATGGCTCGCTGGAGAGCATACCCCATTCATATTAGGAGATTCTCCAGTTATGTATGATGAAAGGGAGCATCGTCCTTCTGCCATAACGCAAAGACCACCAAATGCAAAAATTTCTGTCTCTACATCAATTTCAGAATTAAGTTTTTTAATTTCAGGAATAGTAAGTACTCTTGGGAGAACTACTCTTTTAACGCCGAAAGTTTTATTAAAAAAATTAATAGCCTCTGCGTTTGAAGCAGAAGCCTGCACTGATAGATGAAGCCTTGCATCTGGATGTTTGTTTGATGCGTAGTCTAGCAGGCCTATATCAGCAAGAATAATTGCATCTACATTTGCAGCGACTGCATCATCAATAGATTGATGCCATAATTCTTGATTGTCAGCTTTTGGAAATGTGTTAATTGCTACAAAGACTTTTGATCCATTAGCGTGAGCAAACTCTACAGATGTAGCAAGCTCTTTTGGTGAGAAATTCAGACCTGGGAAATTTCTTGCATTTGTTTCATTCCTGAATCCAGTATAGACAGCATCAGCTCCACTATTTACTGCAACTTCAAGAGCGGCAGGTGTTCCTGCTGGGCAAACAATTTCTAAGCGTTCCTTAGTTTTATTATCTGATGTTTTGTCGTCTGCTTTTTTGTTATCATTTATCATTTTTTAATATCCCTCAATATTTTATTGATTTTAGCTTGTTGCTTACTCTGCTCTTTTTGTAAGCTAGAAATTTTTTCATTAAGTTTATCGATATATGCTTCTTGTGATTCAAGCTCTTCAATAACTGATCCTAATAATGAATTTTTTATAAGATTCATATTATCAGAAAGTGATGTGCTTACTTTTTGAGTTGGTTTTATAAAATTTTCAATTATTGGCCCTAATATTCCGAATGAATCAAGCATTTCATATAAAATATTTATATCGTCTGCATCCATTGAGTTTCTAAGGGTAAGAAGTGCTTCTGTATCTCCTTCGACAATTAACTCTCTTGAAAAGAATAAGGCATCTCCATCAACTTCACCATCAAGCATTTTAACTAATGATGAAATTGAACCAAATATCCTAACGTCTGATTCGATGTCGTTTTCTTTTGTTGCTACAGAAATAATTTCATCTTTCTGGAAAGTTATTATTATAGAGAAAGGTAAGTCAGTAGGTGATATTAGGAATTTTTTATTCTCAATAACTTCAAGTCTTTCCAAAATAGAAGGGTGATTTTTTTGTAAATTACTTGTTATATGCTCAAGAATTTTATCCACCAAATATAAAGGAACAGGCTGTGATAATATCCCAGCTATAAGAATAGGAGAAAATGGAGGGTGTAATGCATCCTTTTTCATTGAATTTAACCTCTTTACATTATAATAGTTGACCAAAATAGTCAGGTTATTTTATTAGTATTATTTATATCATAAAAGAAGAATATACAATGATATTTATTGTAAAAATTAATAGCAAGAATATTTGACAAAAATGAATTATGTAGTAGTTAGATTATAACTCATATGAAAAGGTAAGGATGTGCTTCTAAATAAAAAAAATATTTCCTTTCTGGCAAGTCCAAAAATATTTTTTTATTCACTAATTGCAATGATGATAATCCTTGTGGTTGGTACTGTTGCACAGAAATATATTGGTTTATATATAGCTCAGAAAATATTTTTTAGCTCATTTATAATTTGGGTTAAATTTATACCCCTACCTGGTATGAGTTTGATTAGTACAATTATTATTTTAAATATATTCTTTAAGATTTTTTTCTCCAGCCCGTTTAAAAAAGAAAAATTAGGAATAATAATTACGCATATAGGTATTTTTGTTCTTCTATTGGGTAGTGCAATAACAGGATATTTCAGTCATGAAGGAAATATAGTTATAAAAGAAGGTGAAAGTGGTAGTAAGATTTATGATTATCATGAGAAAGAATTATTAATTTATAGAATAAATACTAAAAGTGAAAAGGAATTGGTTGTTAGTCTTCATAAGGATGATATCAAGAATGGTACTATAATTTCTGACTCTAGTCTGCCAATTTCACTAAAGGTAATTAATACCTATACAAATAGTAGAGCTATGCTTGATAAAAAAGGAGCAATAGCATCTATGGAAGAAATATTGCCCAATAAGGAAGATGAAAGAAATATATGGGGAATTGAAATTGAAATAATTAATGACTCAATGGATCAAAAAGATAAAGCTGTTTCTATTGTCGAAGGTATGTCTTCCGTAAAATTATTATCAAATGAGCAAACGTTCATTTTGGAGCTATCAAAAACTAATACTGATTTGCCGTTTGAGATACATCTTAGGAAGTTTGAGAAAGAAGTTCATCCGGGAACTATGACGGCTCGTAGTTATAGTTCGGAAGTTGTTCTAAAAGATAATAAGAATAATCTTGAGTGGAGGGGAATTATTTCGATGAATAATCCTTTGCGTTATAAGGGCTATACATTTTATCAGTCATCATTTTTTACTGATGGTAGAAGTAACACGACTATACTTGCTGTTGTTGAAAATAAAGGGAGGCTATTTCCTTACATCTCAAGCATAATTATATGTATTGGAATTTTAATTCATTTATTCATAAGACCAAAGAAAATAGAAATGGAAATGGATGCTCAAAAAAATACAGATGGTCAAAAAAATGCATAAAACAACCTTAAAACATATCAGATATATATGTATATTCTTATGCATTCTGGCTAGTATTATTTGTGACGTTTTAGTTTTAGGTACAGCCTATGCTCAAGAGCCTGAATCCACTTTAGTCCAAGATAAGCTTAATGATAAATCTGAGGCTATAATTACTCAGAAAGAGATGTCCGAAAAGGATAGCGTCAAAAAGGGGGGTGATGAAAAGACTGGTTATGAGGCAAATAATGGCAGCTATAAAATAGAAAACGAAGAAGAAATAGCTGGTAAAAATAAGTTTGATTATAGTTTCTTTCTTAAAATACCAGTTTTACATGAGGGGAGGGTAAAGCCTATTGATAGCTTTGCTCGTCATTATATGAAAGCCATGAATAAAGGCAGGATAGTTAAGGATATATCTGTAGGCCAGTGGTTAATTGGTATATTATTTCATGAAAAAGATGAGCTGAATAGAAAAATATTCAATATAGAAAATCCAGAAGTTGTTAGTGCTTTAGGCTTGAAATGGTGGAAGAAACATAGATATTCTTATTCAGAAATATCAGAATCATTTGGCAAGAATAGAGAGATGATTGGAAAAATTGTCATGGCTGATAGAAACAAGTTATCTCTGGAGGAAAGACAGTTTTTAGACATATATTTCGCACATAATGATTTTACAAATTTATTGGGATCTATTTCGGTGTTGTTCCCTCTAATGGTGCAGAGTGAGGATATATATAAATCTATAGGCAGTGATAGAAAATATCTTTTATATCAGGATATTAAAGACTATATCTCAACTAAAAAAGAAAATATAATTGAGCTTCTTAAAAACAAGAATAATGTAAGTAGTGTTAAGTCTATAAATAGTAAAGATAGAGAATTGATTGCTTTGGTTTATATGTTAAGAATGGTGGAGCAAGATAGATTTAGTAATCTCTTTAAAGTAATACCACCGCCTTGGAAAGAGGATAAAGATTTATGGTTTTCTCCATGGGAAATATTAGAGAAGGGCAGAAGCAATGTTGAGACAAAGAAAATATTCGATTTATGGACAAATTTAGTCATTGCATATAGGGATAATAATTCACAAGATTTTTTAGATATTTCTAAGAAAATATATAATAAGTCAATTTTTCTATCGGGTGAGAATGCAGAGGATACAAGGTTAGAAATCGAAGTTTTCTATAATGAACTAGACCCATTTTTCTTGTCCATAATATTATATATAATTGTGTTCCTTCTTATCTTATTGAGCTATTTAATATCAAGTAAGTTTATCCTTAGAATGACGGAAGTTATTTTCTTTTTATCATTGATAATCCATACGTTCGGACTAATATTGAGAGTCTATATAATGCAACGTCCACCAGTTGCAACTTTGTTTGAATCAATATTATTTGTTAGTTTGGTAATAACTTTCTATTCAGCCGTAATTATATTGAGAAAGAGCAAGTTTATAGGATTACTATCTGGAGCAATTTCGGGTATGATTTTGCTTTTTGTAGCCAAGGGATACGAATCAGGCGGTGATACTATGGGGATGTTGGCAGCGGTGCTTGATACTAATTTCTGGCTCGCTACCCATGTTATGACAATAACAATAGGATATGGCTGTAGTTTTATTGTAGGGATGTTAGCACATTTCTATTTAATTAATAAAATTGTTAGCTTCAAAAACATAGATTCAAAATCATTAGAAGAAGTATTAATAAGTAAATTAAAATCGTCAGTTTTAGTTGCGTTATTTTTTACGGTGGTGGGAACAATTCTTGGAGGGATCTGGGCTGATCAATCTTGGGGACGTTTTTGGGGATGGGACCCTAAAGAAAATGGTGCTATGCTCTTATCATTATGGTTGATATGGGTAATTCACGGAAAATTTAGTGGTCATTTTAAAGATTATTCTTTCGCCGTTGCTGCATCATTTACAAATATAATTGTGGTAATATCTTGGTTTGGGGTGAACTTACTTAATGTTGGTCTTCATTCTTATGGATTTACAGATTCTATAGCACTTAATCTGGTAATTTTTGTTGCTGTTGAGGTTTCAATAGTTTCGATATTAGCTATTTGTTATAAGAGAAATATTCATTTTGGTATTAATAGAAATAGTAAGGTGAACGATAATGCGTAGACAAAATATTACCCGATTAATTTTTATTGTTATAGTTTCTCTGGTTCTATTGTCTGGGCTTTATGACAGCACATATAGTTCTATTTCATCAGATGATAATATTTATATAGAAGAATCAAAGGTTATATTAGACTCCTTTGATGTTCCAGAAGTTATTTTCTATGATTTGGATGGTAAAGAAATTCTGCTATCTAACTACAAGAATCAAGTGATATTTCTTAATTTTTGGGCTTCGTGGTGTACTCCATGTAAAAAGGAATTCCCCGATTTGGTTAGGCTGATGAATAAATTTAATGGTCAGGCAATATTGCTAGCTGTTTCTAGCGATGATAATAAAACTGATATTGAAAGATTTATAAAAACAATTAAGAGAGCCAAAAATAATAGTAATTTAATCTGGTCAGAAAATATTATTATAGCTTGGGATAAAAACAAGAGAATCACGAAAGATATCTTTAAAACAATAAAGTTGCCTGAAACAATCATTATATCTCCAGAAATAAATGGTCAGAAACAAAAGATAGTTAAGAAAATAACAGGTGCAGATATTGATTGGCTTGGTGGAGAAATTATGTCTATTGTTCGGTTATTAAGTCAGAAAAAATGATTTTTTTACAACATAGCAAATTATTATACTTGTATATATTGTGCTTATGTATTATCTGGACTAAAAGATAATTGTCTGTTTTATCGCACTGTTGGAAATATTGCATTTACTAGTGTGGATATGGTTTTTTACTGATAAAGGAAATATAAAATGAGTGATGTACAAGAATATGATATAGTTATTATAGGTGGTGGACCTGGTGGATATGTTGCTGCAATAAGAGCTGCACAACTAGGTATGAAAACAGCATGTATAGAAAAACGCGGTGCATTAGGTGGAACTTGTCTGAATGTTGGTTGTATTCCATCAAAAGCTTTACTCAATTCATCAGAAATATATGAAAGTGTAAAAGATCATGGTGCGCAGCACGGAATAAAAGGTGATATTGAAATCAATGTTGCTGATATGTTAAAAAATAAAGACGATGTCGTTGATGGTCTTACTAAAGGTATAGAAGGCTTATTCAAGAAGAATAAAATAGATTACCTAAAAGGTCATGGCATTGTTATGGGTAAAGGTGAGGTGGCTGTAAAATATACTGATGGAACAGCACCAACATCTATCAAAGCTAAAAATATAGTTATTGCTACTGGTTCAGAAGTAATGCCTCTTCCGGGCGTTGTAATAGATGAAGATAAAATAGTTTCATCAACTGGTGCATTAGAATTAAAAGAAGTTCCAAAGAAACTTGCTGTTATCGGCGGTGGAGTTATTGGTCTTGAAATGGGAACAGTATGGAAAAGACTTGGTTCAGAAGTTACTGTAATTGAATTCCTTGATGAAATCGTTCCGGGAGCTGATGGAGAAGTTCGTAAGCAATTTAGAAAAATACTTGAAAAGCAAGGGTTTAACTTTAAGCTTGGAACAAAAGTTACTGGAGTTGAGTCATCTAAAAAAGGTGTAAAAATAACTGCAGAGCCATCTAAAGGTGGAGATAGCGAAACAATTAATGCTGATATTGTATTAGTTGCAATTGGTCGTCGCCCTCATACAGAAAATCTTGGATTAGCTGAAATTGGTATTAATCTTGATGAAAGAGGAAGAATAGCTGTTGATGGTCATTTCAAAACTAATATTGATGGTATATACGCAATAGGAGATGTTATTGAAGGTCCTATGCTTGCTCATAAAGCTGAAGAAGATGGTGTTGCATGTGTGGAAGGAATAGCAGGGCAGGCCGCTCATGTTGATTATAATCTTGTACCTGGCGTAATTTATACGCATCCTGAAGTTGCTAGCGTTGGAAAAACTGAAGAGAATCTTAAAGATGCTAATGTTCAATATAATGTTGGTAAATTCCCATTCATGGCTAACTCGAGAGCAAGGTCTACAGGTGAAACAGATGGTTTTGTAAAGATTCTTGCTGATAAGAAAACTGATGAAGTTTTAGGTGTTCATATTATCGGGCCAACAGCAGGAACTATAATTTCAGAGGCTGTAATTGCTATGGAATTTAAGGCTAGCAGTGAAGATATTGCTCGTACTTGTCATCCTCATCCAGATTTTACTGAGGCAGTAAAAGAGGCTGGTCTAGATGTTGCAAAGCGTGCTATACATAAGTAATATATTTTAAATTACTGCTATTAAATAGTTACTATTAGTTATATTATCCTTTTATTACTAGAAGGTGACTATAATGGAAGAAGCAATAATTGACGTACAAAATATATGTTATGAATATCCTAATTTGCGGGCGCTTGATAATGTTTCATTTTCGATAAAACCAAAGACTATTACTGCTCTTGTTGGTCATAATGGAGCTGGAAAGAGTACTTTGCTTCGTTGCATTGCTACTCTTGAAAAGCCTTTTTCCGGTGATATATTTATAGATGGGGTTAATAATCAGGATGACCCACGAAAATTACATAAGAAATTAGGCTATCTATCAGATTTCTTTGGTTTATATGAAGATTTAACAGTAAATCAATGTCTAACATATATGGCATGGAGTCATGATATTCATGAAAATGTTGAAGATAAAATCAATATTCTTTCAAATAAATTAAATTTAGAAGACCTGTTAAATCGGAAAACACAGGAGTTATCTAGAGGGCAAAGGCAGCGTCTGGCGATTGCTCAGGCAACTATTCACAATCCTAAAATATTATTATTAGATGAGCCTGCATCTGGTTTAGACCCCGAGGCTCGTCATCAATTATCAGAATTGTTACTTGGCATGAGGGATGGTGGTATGACAATTATCGTTTCATCTCATATACTTACTGAGCTTGAAGAATATTCAACAGAAATGTTAATATTAAACAAAGGGAAAATAAAGGAGCAAGTAGCATTAGCTGATGTTAGCAAAAATAATTCGGTTATATCTATTGGTATAGATGATATAGGGGGTAATACAGTAGATGATATTATAAATAATTATAAGCTAGGTAAAATATTCAAAGAGAATGATAATATTAAGTCTTGTAATATTAAAGATGGTAAATTAATTATAGAATTTGATGGTGATCAGTTGCAAAGAGCTGAATTATTAAAATCGTTAGTAAGTTTAGATATACCAATATATGATTTTACCTCAAAGAAGAAAAGTTTTGAGAGTATTTATATTGAAGCATTGGGGAAGAAAGATGCCTAAAAACCCTGAATTAAGACGTAATCTTTGGTTAGAAATAACTCGCCAGCGATTAATCGCCATGCCATTAATTTTGGGAATTGTATTCTTTATATTATTTATAGGTGATTCATCATCAGGAAAATCACTTAAAGCTACTTTAATGATGTCTAAAATAATTTTTGTTGTAATGGTTATATGTGGAATTAAAAAAACAGCTTCTTCGGTTGTGAGTGAGGTGAATCAAAAAACTTGGGATTTTCAAAAATTATCGTCAATCTCACCATGGCAAATGACAATAGGTAAATTTGTAGGTAGCTCTTTATATACTTGGTATGGGGCCATCATCGCTTTGATAGTATATACTCTGTCTTTATATTATAGCCATTTGAATGTATATACTTTTCATAATAGTTATTTATATCCTAGATACAAAGATTTAACTATCGGGGCTATTAATATTAAAGTAGCAATATTATTACTAAGTGCTTTGTTAGCTCAAACTTTGGCTATGTTTTTTGTTATGTCAGATATTGCTAACTCAAAAGACAACACTAAAACAATTAATGAATATAAGTATATTGCTATAAGTGCATTAATATTTATATTATTTGTATTTTTTGAACAAGCATTTAAAGGCGGATATGTTCCTCGTATATCATGGTATGGAATGAGGATGGAATCTTCTGTTTTTTGTGCATTATCATTATTTGTATTTTTGTTCTGGTCTGTTTTTGGAACTTACCGATTAATAAAAAAAGAGTTCCAATATAAAGTTACTCCTTGGGTCTGGTGTTCATTTGTTATTTTTTTAGTAATTTATTTAGCTGGGGTTATGTATAAATCACCGCTTTTATACATATTACCATATTCACTAGTTATGTTAATTGTGATTACATATCTTACGTTATTTATGCAGAGCAAATCTCCCATTATTTATAAGAAAATGCTGCTGCGATTTAAACAAAAAAAATATAGAGAATTTTTTGAGATAATGCCGTTATGGATGGTGACTTATATAATGGCTGTTTTATTAGCTGTTTTTATAACTATACTGCTATTTTTACCAATTAATCTAGATATCCCTTATACTTTTAGGGGATATCCTATGCCAGAAACAACAAATTGGATATTTTATATAGCACTTTCTTTTGTTCCAATTTTAATTATGTCTAGAGATATATTAATTGTTCATTTCTTTCAACTTTCATCAAATAGTAAACGAGGTGATTTCACCTCCATAATATATCTTGCTATTTTATACATGCTTGTGCCCGCGATTTTTTATAAGTTGAAACTATATATTATAGCTTATTCATTTATACCATTAACTCTAGTATTGAATTACGAAAGAGGGCTTAAACTTAGTGGTGATCCACATGCTTTATGGAGTGTTATTATAATATCTGCGTCTATACAATTATTCGTAATGTATGTTATATTTATGAAAAGATGGAAAGAAATTAATAAATTAAAATAGATCAATTTTAATTAGGTTATTTCTGTCTGGGGTATATGAACTTCGTCTGTATTACGCCAATTTCTTACCAATGTTGAAGTTCTAGAATTTCTGACAGTTTGTGCGGTGTTTAGTTATATTACGTCTATTTATTGCATCATTGCTATATGGATGCCTAGTTTATAATATGCCAGTTTTAAAGTGTAATATGGTGGCGAGTAGGCTACTTTACTCGGTAATATTAATCGGTATTATAATTTAAAAGAATAAGTGGAAAACTATTCGTCATCATCACTTGGGCTTTGCATAGAATCAACAAATTTTTGATTTCTCTCTGCCTTTAATGCTTTAGCTTCGGCAGTTTCGGGAACTCCAGATAAATCTTGGAATTTTTCAGGGTTTCTTCCAACATCTTCCATGGTTACTCCAGCAAGACCTGTTAGCTTTATTCCTTCCATAAGATCGCCGAGATATATATCGTCATTACTTGATTTTTCTAGGTCTATTTCATCACCATGCTCACGAGCGATTTCTTCACCTGAAGAAACTTCTCCTTCATTTGTAATATCTTCATCTGTCTCAGACACATTTTCAACATTATGACCTTGTGCTAGAATTTTTCCTATTTCGCCACGTTCGTTTTCATTTCCCATTTTCTAACTTCTGTTTTGTTAAAATCTAATAAATCAGATGCAGATTATACACTAAAAAGCATATTTTTTCTACATTAATCTTTGATTAGGGACAGTACAATATTTGCAGCCTTTTTGCTTGGAGCTATCTCCTGTCCTTTCCCAAGCTCAATTAAAGCGTTCTCAACTTGATCAAGTTGTATTTTTCTATTTTCTTCACTATCAAGAAGGTTAGAAAGTCTATTGGCTATAAAATCAGGATTACATTCTTTCTGTAAACATTCAGGTATTACTTCTCTGTTAAGTATTATGTTTATTAAGTTAACAAAATCTACTTGCAACATACGTTTTAGCATCATTGCTGATATAGGGTTGACTTTGTATGCTATAACAACTGGTGTACCATTAAGAGATAACTCGATACTACCAGTTCCAGATTTTGCTAGTGCAACATCAGAGAATTTTGCAGCAGAATATTTTTCATTCTTATCAGATACAACTATGTTATTTGTTGGCCAATTAGCAGATAATTCTTCCAATTCTTTATGGAATCTATCAGTTGATAGGATAATAGTCTGCAAATTATTATATTTTTTACTAAGTAATTTTACCGTTTTACTGAATACTGGAAAGAGCCTTTTTATCTCTCCGCTTCTGCTTCCGATCATAATTGAAAGAGTTAAATTGTCTTTAGTAAATCCGCTATCTATCAGAAACTTATCATCATAATCTAAAGTGCTAACTTCAGTTATGGGATGCCCAATAAATGTGGCTGGCAAATTCTCTTTTTCAAAATATGGAGGCTCGAATGGAAGTAAACATAACAAGTGATCATATAGTTTTGATATTTTTTCGGCGCGATGAGCTTTATAAGCCCAAACCGTCGGTGCTACATAGTGAATTAGTGGAATCTCAATATCAGGCTGTTTTTCTTTAAGCTTTTTGATAACCCTATTATTAAAGGCTGGAGCATCTATTGTTACAACAGCATCTGGCTTTAATGAAATAATAGCATCGGCTGTTTGCTCAATTCTTTTTAGTAGGTGAGGGATGTGCGGAATTAATTCAACAAAACCTAACAGTGAAAGCTCACTCATAGGAAAAATACTTGCAAGACCCTCGGCTTCCATTTTTTCTCCACCGACTCCAGAGAAGAAAATATCTTCTCCTTCAGAATTTTTAATTTCCTTCATCAAGCGACTTGCTAAATTATCTCCTGATGCTTCACCAGCGATTAGAAAAATATGTTTCTTCATGAAAAAGGTCTCATTTATTTTTATATTTGTATTATTAGCAATAGCATATTTTTAGATAATTACAGTGCTTAATTTAAAATTTTTTCAAATAATTTATATTCTCTATATATCATTATCTAATATATATCTTATACCATATGGGCATTATAATTATCTAAGTACTATTTGTAATCAGTTGGCTCTATACCTAAAATAAAAATACCAAGTTCATTTGCTTTCTTAATAACGGCTTCTCTATCAATAACCAGAGATCCACCTGCCTCTACAGCAATGCCAATAAGATTATTATCATAGGCATTTTGAACCGTAGTGACCCCAATGCTAGGTAAATCTACACGGTCATCTTGAGTTGGTTTCTTTACTTTTATAAGAACTCCACCTTTGCCTTCCGCATGAAATTCTCTACATCTTTTTACTAGGCGGTCTGTTCCTTCTGGTCCTTCAACACCAAGAATTTGTCCTTGTTGAACGATCACTGCCTGACCGATATCTAGGTCACCAATGGCAAGAGCAGCTTTAGTTCCAATAGAAATATCATTTAATGAAACCTCATCTGGAGTTTCTTCTCCAAGAACTTCTTTTTTTATAAGAAGATTTTCTAGTATTTCTTCAGCACCAATAACATCAAATCCGAATCCTTCTATATACTTAATGATGGTAGAAAATATTTTATCATCACCTTTGGAATCTAGTTTTGAAAGTTTTATGAGTAGTTTTAAGCCACCAAAATCAAGATTAAGACTTGAAGGAGAGGGACGTCCAACACGACCTGCAAGCAATACATCAGTGACATTTTGTTTTTTAAGTTCCTTAATTATACCAGAAACTTTTCCTATATGGATCCAACTATGTGGAGTGTTTTTCACTGTTTCTTCTTCAGTAGTATTATCAAGAGCAACAATAAAATACTCTCGCTTGTCTTCCTGACAAGCTTTAATAAGCTGTTTAGGTAGCTCGCCACTTCCTGCAATAATACCAATTTTTTTATTAGAACTGTTCATTCTATGCTGCTTTAAGATTTTTAGGTTGGCACAATGATCTAGAACCATCGCTTTTAATAAAATTCACAACTTCCATTACAATTTCACTATTTCCAAATTGCTCAACTGTATCTTCAATTCTTTCATCCAAAGTTCCTTCTGTTGCAAAAAGCATTCTATATGCAGTACGAAGAGTATGAATTTCATCACGTGAAAATTCTCTTCTCTTCAGACCAAGTAAATTGAGTCCAGCAAGAGAAGCTCGTTCTCCCATAGCTGATCCATAAGGAATAACATCATTTTCTATACCTGACATTCCCCCAATCATAGCATGTTTACCAATGCGAACAAATTGGTGAATAGCTGATAGACCACCAATTATAGCGTAATCACCAACAATTACATGACCAGCTAATGTAGCATTATTTGCCAATATAACATTACTGCCAACTTGACAATCATGTGCAATATGAGAGGCAACCATAAATAAGCAGTTATCGCCAACTTTTGTTATTGATCCACCGCCTTCCGTACCGGGATTAATGGTAACATGTTCTCTTATGGTATTATTTTTTCCGATTTCAAGTCTAACATTTTCGCCATGATATTTTAAATCTTGAGGTATATGACCGATTGAAGCAAAGGGGAAAATATGTGTCTTTTCTCCAATTACAGTATTTCCAGATATTGAAATATGTGATTCTAAAGTGATATTGTCTTTAAGAACTACATCACTATCTATGAAACAAAATGGCCCGATATTAACATCATTACCAATTTGCGCTCCATCTTCAATTATTGCTGATTTGTGTATTGACATTATGCATCCATTATCATTGCAGAGATTGTAGCTTCAGTAACTTTTGTACCTTCAACTTCTGCAACAGCAGAGAATTTCCATAAATTACCTCTATTCTTCAGGGCAGTTGTTTTGATATGCATCACATCGCCTGGAACAACAGGCTTTCTAAATTTTGCATTTTCAATTGAGGTAAAATATACAATTTTTCCTGCGGCTTCATCGCCAACTGAATCTGCTACTAAAACAGCAGATGTTTGTGCCATCGATTCAATAATAAGAACTCCCGGCATAACAGGATGTTTTGGAAAATGTCCTATGAAATGAGGTTCGTTGAACGTAACATTTTTAATTCCAGTAGCACTTTTATTAGGAACTATATCAATAACCTTATCTATTAGTAAGAAAGGGTATCGGTGAGGGATAAGCTCCATTATTTCTTCTATATTTTTCATTGTTAACCTTATAAATTATTTTTTATCTTTTTGAATTAATTTTTTAACTGCAACAGTTTGTCTATGGAATTGATTTATAGGAATAGCAGGAAAGCCAGCATATTTACTATTGTCAGGTATATTTTTTGTAACTCCACTTTTTGCAGCAATTTGTACATTAGAGCCAATAGAGAGATGGCCAGCTATGCCTGTTTGTCCAGCTATAATCGTATAGTCACCAATATTAACACTTCCTGAAATGCCAACCTGCGCAACTATTATACAGCATTTCCCAACTCTTACATTATGAGCAATTTGAACCAGATTATCAATTTTTGTGCCTTGTCCAATAAATGTATCATTAGTACTACCTCTATCTATACAAGTATTGCTACCAATTTCAACATCATCACTTATTATAACTTTCCCAAGCTGAGGAACTTTATGATGTACACCATTGGCAAATGCAAATCCAAATCCATCCTGCCCAATACTAACATTAGGGTGGATGATAACATTATTTCCAATCAAAGAGTGTGTTATTGTACATCCATGAGATATTCTGCAATTATCACCAATAACTACATTATCGCCAATAAATACATTGTCAGCTATATGACAATGTTCTCCAATTACGGCACTATCCGAGATCGTAGCTTTATTTGATATGTATTCTTTATGTTCCTGCGGATAGAACATATGTGCTATTTGTGAATATGAAAAATATGGATTTTCAGAGAGTAAAAGTGCAATATTTGCATCTGGTGCTTTTTCTATATATTTAGGATTAATTACACACGCGGCAGCATTTGTTTGTGAGAAACTATCTATATATTTCATGTTATCTAGGAAGCTTACTGAGCTTTTATCGGCACTTTCTAAGGGTGCTATATTTTCAATAACCAAACTAGATTGATCATCGTTGTGTAATGATAGTCCATCAATTTTATTTACTATCTCCTTTAAGGTAAAAGAGCTAATTTTTTTGTGAAATTTATTATCAATCATTATTCTAAATATCTATATATAAATATAAGTTCTATTTCTTATAACCTACAATATAGCATATCTTATTTATTAACAAAGCTCATTATAGAGTAGTTCTATAAAATCATTATATTCTATAAGAAAAATCTACGAATTTCTGTGTACCTTAAATAATATAATATTAAAATACACAGAAAATAGGTATTAAATTTCTATACTAAAAGCTAATTTTTACAGATGGTAATTTCTTGTTTAGTTCTTCTAAAACAACATCTGTAATATCAATACTATCTTCAAGATAAACAACAACTGATCTTCTAACTACTAAAGAATATTTATTCTTTGCTGCTAACTCTTTGATTATTTCAATAGTTTTATCAGAAACTTTTTGCATTGAATCTGTTTGTGCTTTCTCAAGGGAAACTAATAAATTATGTACGAATGTTTTTGTAGATGCTACTTCTTCTTTGAAAGCTGCGGCTTCTTTATTGAAAACATCTTCTTTAGTTAGTTTTTTCTTATTTAATAAATCTTTTTCTTTGCTTTTTAGATCAGCTTCTTTTTGAGTAACTGTTTTTTGATATTCAGCTTTCTTTTCTAAAAGCTGTTTTTTTATACCTGTACCAGCTTTTGACTGAGTGATAATTTTTACCAAATCAACAACAGCCGTGGTTTTCTCTGCATGAGCATTGGATGGTACCGATATCATCATAAGAGAGGCGATAGCTGCTAAAGTGAAAAGTTTATTCATAATATTATTTCCTTGTTTATATATCAAAATTATTGATTCTAAATTTTATATTTTAGAATCTTGTACCAAAATTAAATTTAATTTGTTCAGTCCTGTCATAGCTTTCTTTTGCATAAGGGTGAGATAAATCAATTCTAATAGGTCCTAATGGTGATCTCCATGCAAGACCAACTCCAACTGAACCTCTAAGAGATGAGTCATCAAAAATAGGATTTCCTAAAGCCTCATTGTCATCATTTTCAAATAATGTACCAAGATCCGTGAAAATTGCTCCTGAAATTCCTAGCTCTTCTGGTAATCCAAGTGGGAATGTCATTTCAACTGAAGTTGCGAAATAAATATTTCCACCTAAAGGATCATTGAAGATACTATCTCTAGGTCCTATACCATCATTTTTGAATCCTCTAATTTCATTTCCACCAATGAAGAAACGGTCATTTACGCGAACATCTCTTCCACCATATCCAAAGATATATCCACCTTTGGCAGAGAATTTTATAATATTATCTTTATTTAGTGCTGCTAGATAATATGCGCTACTTAATTCATTTCTCAGGAATTTAGTATCTCCACCGAAGCCTGACAAATCTTGATTAAGTGATACAAGGAAGCCTTCAGTAGGGGTTCTAATATTATCTCGTTTATCCCATGAAATTCTATGTCCCACTAGAGAAGTTGTGTTTTTTCCTTCTTGTAGCTTAATGAATGTAGAAGCACTTGCATCAACATTAGTTATTTCATCTGATCTAAGAGAATATCTAAGGGTATGGTTGATATATTCAGTTAGAGCGTATGTCATTCTTACTTGACCACCAAGAACGTCATCATCATAAGTTCTATTTGTTCTAGAAGTTTGGCTTGTTCTTTTTATTTTAAAGATATCAAAACCAGCTTTGATATCTTTATCCAAGAAATATGGTTCTGTGAAACTTAGGTCTATCTCTTGTCTTACTGAAGCCAGAGTGAATTTTAATTTCAGATATTGACCTTTACCTAGTAGATTTCTTTCCGTTATACTAACATCACCAAGAGCACCGTCAGTCGTTGAAAATCCTGCTCCGAAAGTTAATTCACCAGTAGATTTTTCTTCAACATCAACATCAATAACTACCTTGTCATTTCCACTTCCTTTCTCTTCATTAAAGTCAATTTTACCGAAGAATCCAAGATTGTTAATACGTCTTTTTGAACGCTTGATTTTCTCTGCATCATAAGGGTCACCTTCCGCAATTCTGAATTCTCTTCTTACAACTTCATCAAGTGTTCTGACATTTCCGTTAATATTAATTTTCTCAACATATACACGCGGCCCTTCTTGGATAATATAGTTGATTCCTATTTTTGCAGTTTCCTTATCTTGCTTATAAGCAGCATTTATTTTTACAAAAGCATAACCAAGATTACCTAGTTCTTTTACAATATTTTCTTTCGTACTATCAACCAGTTGAGAATTAAACATTTCAGATTCTTTTGTAAGAATTTGGCTGTATATTTTATCTATACTTATATCTTCAATTTTACTTTCTACATTTATTTTTCCGAAGTTATATATTTGACCTTCATCAACAGTAAATGTTATCAGAAAGGAGTCTCTTTCTGGTGTAAGCTCAGCTGAAGCATCTAAGACTCTGAAGTCAGCATAACCATGAGAAATATAGAATCTTCTTAATAATTCTTGATCAAATGCGATTCTGTCTGCATCGTAAGTATCGTCACTTGAGAAGAATCTGTACCACATGCTTTCTTTTGTAGAGATTATTCTCTTTAATTTATTGTCATTATATATGCCATTACCAACAAAAGAAATTCTACTTATTTTCGATTTTTTTCCTTCATCAATTTCATAAACAATATTGATTCTGTTTTGCGAAAGCTGAATTACTTTAGGAACTACTGAAGATGAGAATCTACCGCTCTTTTGGTATAGGTTTAAGATACGTTTTACATCTTTTTGTAAAGCTGATTTCGTATATACGGACCTTTTGGTTAATGAGACTTCTTTTTCCAAATCTTCATTTGATATTCTTTTGTTGCCTTCAAAAGCTATTTCAGAGACTATTGGATTTTCAAGAACTCTTACAATTAAAGTTCCTTTGTTGTTATCTATCGTTACATTGGCAAAAAGGCCCGTGGCATAAACGCTTGCAAGAGATGAACTAACACTATTGTCCGTAGCTTCCTCTCCCTTTTTTAGCTTAAGGAATGATTGAATCGTTTCTGTTTCAATACGTTCATTGCCTGAAATTTGTATATCGGTAATTATATTTGATTGGGCATGTGCAAGGCCTATACTAATAGACAACAATGTTGCAATTGTAATAAATGCTAACTTTATTTCTTTCATATCCTTAGAACCCCTGCGTATAGTAGTAATATAATTATAATTTCAAAATTATCGATGATATATATTAAAATATATCAAAATGTTTGAGGTCATTATAGGTAGCAAATACCATTAGTAAAACAAGTAAAGAGAAACCTATACGAAAAAGAATTTCCTGTGCATTTTCGGACACAGGTTTTCTTCTTATAAATTCGATTATATAGAAGAATAAATGTCCGCCATCTAGCATTGGGATTGGGAAAAGGTTAAGAAGGCCTAAATTTATAGATAGAATTGCCATAAACCAGAAAACGGTTTTCATTCCTTTTTCTACGGATTTTCCAGAATATTCCGCTATTCTCAACATTCCGCTTAGTTGATCAGCATTTCTTTTTCCCGTAATTATTTGACCAAGAGCAGTAAGGGTTCTGACTGATATTGTGTATGTTTCTTCAACACTTGCAAATATGGATTCAAAGAAATTAAGTTCTCTTGTAATTGCTGCTCCTGAGGCAGTTACTCCAATACGACCAATATCAATTTTATTATTAAATAAATCTTCTACAGTAGCTTTTTGTGGCGTAAGTTTTATTGAAGTTTCTTTTCCATTTCTTGTGTATTTTAAGTCTACTTCAATTCCGGGATGTAGTGAGATTATTTGTTGTAATTGAGAGAATCTAGTTATCTCTTCTCCATCAATTTCAGTTATTATATCTCCTTCTCGTATTCCATATTCGTAGGCTGCTCCATCTTCAAATACTTTCCCTACTTTTGAAGTAGTTTCTGCTCTGCCATAGTGGAAAAAGAAGAAAGATAAGATAACTATTGCTAGAATGTAATTTGCGGCAGGGCCAGCAAAAACAATTAAAAACTTGGTCAATAATGGCTGAGTAGGGAAGGCCACTTTTCTGTCCTCTTCCGACATCTCTTTTATTTTGTCGCTGTCAGGGTTACTTGCTGCCGAATCATCTCCAAACATTTTTACATATCCGCCCAATGGAACAAGTGATATCATCCATCTGGTCCCACTTTTGTCATTCCAGCCAATGATTTCTTTTCCAAAGCCGATAGAGAAGCATTCTATACGTACCCCTGCTTTTTTTGCAACGTAATAATGTCCAAATTCATGGATAAAAACTATTACAGAAATAATGACTATAAAAGAAAAAAAATTGTGAATAATTATCTGAATAAGATCCATTAATACCTAGCTGTAAAATTATATATTTGTAATTATTTGGGAAGCTATTTTTCGTGCTTCTTTGTCAATATCGTATACTTGCTCTATTGATGTCAATAGTGAAGTTGAAATAATATTTAGAGTTTTTTCGACGATTTCCGTAATTTGTATGAAACTAATATTGTTTTTCAGAAAGTTATCAACAGCAATTTCATTTGCAGCATTAAAAATTGCAGGAGCAGTTCCTCCTTCTTGGAGAGTTTGTTTGGCAATTCTTATAGCAGGAAATTTTTTTGGGTCTGGTTTCTCGAATGTAAGAGTACCAATTTCTGCAAGATTAAGTGTAGGAACTGTAGTTTGTAATCTTTCTGGCCATGCTAAGGCGTAGGCGATAGGAACTTTCATATCTGGAATGCTCATGCCTGCAACAGTGCTTCCATCGCTATAATTTACAAGGCCGTGGATAATGGATTGTGGATGTATTACTACATTAAGATCGTCTTTTTCTACATCAAATAAATGGAATGCTTCAATGAGTTCTAATCCCTTATTCATCATTGTTGCTGAATCAACCGATATTTTTGCTCCCATATCCCAGTTAGGATGAGCAACTGCTTGTTTGGGAGTTATATTTTTGAAATCATTAATATCTGTATTCCAGAATGGCCCGCCAGAAGCTGTTAATGTTATAGTTTCAATAAATTTTGTACTTGGAGATAATTTTGAAGACTCATTGAAGCTATTATTCTCTAAGCATTGAAAAATGGAGTTATGTTCAGAGTCAACAGGAAGTATGTATGAATTGTTTTTTTTAACTTCCTCGATCATTAAATCGCCAGCACAAACCAGACATTCTTTGTTAGCCAGTCCAATTGTTGTTCCTTGTCTTATTGCTGCAAGAGTAGGTGCAAGCGCCGCAGATCCTACAATGCCAGACATTAGTAAATCTGTTTCAAGTGATGCAGCTTCTTCAATTGCTTTTGCTCCACAAGATGCTTCAATATTAGTTCCTTCAAGTGCTGATTTTAATTCATCATATAGATTTGCATTTCCTATAACCGCAATTTCTGCATTTTGTTCAATTGCTTGTTTTGCTAGAAGTTTAACATTATTTTGGGCGGTTAGAGCTACAATTTTATAGTTATCATTATTATTAATAAGTTCTATGGTGTTTTCACCGATGGTTCCCGTAGACCCAAGTATTGTAACTTTTTTATTCCCCATAAGATCTCACTAGAATTGTTAATAATACTGCGATTGCTGGAGCTATAAATAAGAGTCCATCTAATCTATCAAGCAGACCTCCGTGACCAGGGATGATATTGCTGCTATCTTTTACATCAAATTTACGCTTTACCCATGATTCAAAAAAATCTCCTGTTTGAGCAAGTATTGAGAGTAAAATAGAAGCAAGTACTACATATATTATATCAAATTTAGGGAAATAATCGCTTTGACTTGTGGCTATAAATAATAATATTGATGAAGCTATCATTGCTCCTATTAAACCTGCCCAAGTTTTGTTCGGACTGATTTTTGGAGCTATTTTTGGACCACCGATAGTTTTTCCTGCGAAATATGCTCCAATATCTACAGACCATATGAAAAATAGAACAATAAACATTGCCTGATTTCCAAAGCGCATAATATATCCAAGAGCTATACAGGGGATAATTATATAAACTGTTCCGGCTATCCACCAAATAATCTTCTTTGGTGAAGATTTCGTCATACGAGTCCATTCCCAATACATAATAATGGCAGCTATTGTTAGTAAAATGTCAAAGGCTATACCTCCCATGTAAACAATACCAAGTACTATTGGGGCTAGTATCACGGCCGATATTATTCTTTGTTGGAGGCTTGTCATTTGGGATAGTTTAGTCATTATGCTACGTCATCCTTTTCTGTTTTGCCAAATTTACGTTCTCTTGTAGAGAAATCTTCAATAGCTTTATTTAGGCATTCTTCGTCGAAGTCTGGCCATAATGTTTCGGTAAAATAAAACTCGGTGTAAGCACATTGCCAAAGTAAATAATTACTTATTCTTTGGTCGCCACCAGTTCTTATCAGAAGATCTGGATCTGGTATTTTTGAGGTATATAAATATTTCTCAAATAAATTATGATCTATGTTATCAATATTTATTTTATTTTCTCTTACATCAAGTGCTATTTGTTTTGCTGCATTTGATATTTCTTGTCTACTTCCATAGCTAATAGCAATTTGAAGGGACAATGCTTTGTTGTTTTCTGTAAGTTTTTCTGCTTTATTAATTTGCTCTCTGATATCTTTAGGTAGTTTCGATCTTTCTCCTATTATAGCAATTTTGATGTCATTTTCATGAAGTGATTTTAGTTCTTTTCCTATATAGAATCTGAGTAAATTCATTAGGTCATTTACTTCTTCTTTTGGTCGTTCCCAATTTTCAGCAGAGAAGGCATATACAGTAAGGTAGGATATTTTATTCTTTACGCAAGATTTTAAAACGTCACGTACGGTTTCCGAGCCTTTTTTATGTCCTGAAACGCGTGGTAGATTTCGGCTTTTAGCCCATCTTCCATTGCCATCCATTATGATAGCCAAGTGCGTTAACATTTATAAACTCCAGAAAAATAGTTGGAAAGTTAGCCTGATAATTAGTCAGAAAGTTAGACTGTCATTATATCTTTTTCTTTATCAGCAAAAAGTTCGTCTATTTTTTTAACAAATTCATCTGTAGCTTTTTGGATTTCATCGCTTCTTCCATGCATCTCATCTTGGGAAATATCTCCATCTTTTTCAGCTTTCTTTGCAGCATCCATACCATCTTTTCTAATATTTCTAAGGGCAATTTTAGCTCTTTCTGAATATCCGCCACCAATTTTAACCATTTCTTTTCTTCGTTCTTCAGTCATATCAGGCATTGGTATTCTTATTAATTGTCCATCGGATGATGGGTTTAGACCAAGGTCAGATGCTACTATTGCTTTCTCAATTATAGGAACCATTGTTTTGTCCCATACTTGGATTGTTAGAAGTCTTGGTTCTGGTGCGCTGATATTTCCAACTTGATTTAGAGGAACTATACTACCATATGAGTCAACAGTTACTTTATCAAGTAAGCCTACAGAAGCTCTTCCTGTTCTAAGTCCAGATAAGTCTTTTTGAAAAGATGAAATTGTACTTTCCATTCTTGTTCTAAGATCCTTTATTTCTGTCATATCTTTGCCCTCTATAAGTTATTTAACAATTGTGAAGTCGCCTTTATTACATACCACATTCTTAAAGCCATTTTCTGTATGTATTGAAAATACAAGGATAGGCAGATTATTTTCTCGTGCAAGAACTATTGCAGCGCCATCCATAACTTTTAAATCTTTTTCTAATACAGTTTTATATGAAAGATTGTCGTATCTTTTGGCATTCTCATCTGATTTTGGATCTGATGAATAGATGCCATCAACTTGAGTTCCTTTAAATAGAGCATCGCAATTTAATTCAATAGCTCTTAATGCTGCTGCACTATCTGTAGTGAAGAATGGGTTACCTGTTCCGCCTGCGCAAATTACAATTCTACCTCTTTCCATGTGGCGAATAGCTCTTCTTCTTATGAAAGGCTCGCAGACTGTATTCATTGGGATAGCTGAGAGAACTCTAGTTTCAATTCCATTCTTTTCCATCATGTTCTGTAGAGAAAGAGCATTCATGACTGTCGCAAGCATGCCCATATAGTCAGCGCTGGATCTTTCCATTCCTGCTTTTGCAGCAGTTGCACCTCTATAAATATTACCGCCACCAACAACCATGCATATTTCTATACCCAGGTCGTGAACAGATTTAATTTCTTTGGATATTCGTTCTAGTACTTTCAGATCATAACCGAAATCGTCATTACCCATCAGAGCTTCGCCCGAGAGTTTTAACATTACCCGTTTATAGTTACAATCTGAACTCATACTACCCCACAAATAAAACTTTAAACATTCTTATAAAGAATTAGCAAGAATGTCAAATGAAGAAGCTTAAGCTACTCCTGCTGCAGCAGCAACTTCTTCAGCAAAGTTATCTTCTTTTTTCTCGATGCCTTCGCCAAGAACGTAAAGAATATAGCCAGAGATTTTGATTTCTCCACCAACATCTTTAGAGGCAGCTGCTAAAAATTCAGAAACTTTTGTTTTTCCATCAATTACGAAAGCTTGGTCAGGAAGTACGATTTCTTCGTAGAATTTTCTGATTCTACCTTCAACCATTTTTTCGATGATGTTATCTGGTTTTCCTGAGGCTTTTGCAGTTTCAGAGAAAATTGCTTTTTCTCTTTCTAGCAGTTCAGCAGGAACTTCTTCTTTAGTTAAGGCTTGAGGTTTAGCAGCAGCTATATGCATAGCAATTTGCTTACCAATAGTTTGTAGCTGATCTTGATCACCTTCTGATTCTAAAGCAACAAGAACGCCAATTCTTCCTAGTCCTTCAGATTGTGCATTATGCATATATGTTGATATAACACCGTTTTCTACAGATAAATAACCTGTACGACGTAATGAAATTTTCTCTCCGATAGATCCAACAGCTTCTGTGATAACTTCAGAAACAATTTTTCCACTTTCAGAATCAGTAGCGTTGTTTAATGCATCTATATCTCCTTTTGCACCTAAAGAAATAGATGAGATATTTTTAACAAGTGCTTGGAATTCTGCATTTTTTGCAACAAAATCTGTTTCAGAATTAACCTCAACTATTGATGCTTCATTTCCGTTTGTAGAAAATGATACTAGCCCTTCAGCTGCAACTCTACCAGATTTTTTATCAGCACTTGCTATACCTTTCTTTCTAAGCCAGTCTTTTGCATTTTCAAAATCACCATCACATTCTGATAGTGCTTTTTTGCAATCCATCATTCCTGCTCCAGTAGCAACACGTAATTCTTTTATAATACTTGCTGTAATTTTAGTCATAATTTTACTCTCGATATTCGTTTATATGTAAGTCAGTTATGCGTTATGCAGCTGGCTTAGTTTCATCTTTTTTAGCTGCTGGTTTTTTATCAGCTTTCTTAGCTGCTGGCTTAGCGTCAGCTTTTTTAGCTGCTGGTTTTTTATCAGCTTTCTTAGCTGCTGGCTTAGCGTCAGCTTTTTTAGCTGCTGGTTTTTTATCAGCTGCTTTAGCCGCTGGCTTAGCATCAGCTTTTTTAGCCGCTGGCTTGGCATCATCTTTTTTGGCTGCAGGCTTAACATTAACTTTTTTAGCTGCTGGTTTATCACCAGCGATATTTGCATTAGCTCCAATATCTGCACCAGATGCGATTACGCTTTCTTGTATACCACATAGGATGGAATCAGAAATTAATGAACAGTATTTATCGATAGATTTAATCGCATCATCGTTTCCTGGAATTATATGAGTAATATTGTCAGGATCAGAGTTTGTATCAACGATAGCAATTACAGGAATTCCTAGGTTATTAGCTTCTTTAACTGCGATATGCTCTTTATTAGTATCTATAACAACGATAAGGTCAGGAGTTCCGCCCATATTTTTGATACCGCCAAGTGCTTTCTCTAATTTTTCAACTTTTCTTTCTATCTGAAGTCTTTCTTTTTTATTAAGAGAAATATCAGCATCTTCAAGAGTTGCGTGAAGTTGGCTAAGAGTTTTGATTGATTTTGATATTGTACCCCAATTTGTAAGCATACCACCTAACCAACGGTGATTAACATAATATTGTCCACAACGCTCAGCAGCATGTGCAACAATTGGTGATGCTTGTCTTTTTGTGCTTACGAATAAAACGCGACCATTACGTTTTGATACATCACGAGCTACTTCCATAGCTTTATGAAGTAATGGAACTGTTTTTTGTAAATCAATTATGTGTATATTGTTGCTTGTTCCAAAAATATATGGTGCCATTTTTGGGTTCCAACGCATTGTTTTGTGACCAAAGTGAACTCCGGAATCAAAAAGCTCGCGCATAGTAAATTTAGGTAGTGATGACATATCTATTCTCCTTTTATCGGTTATGCCTCCATAGATTGTTTCCCAAAATGGGACCGATACGCATGAGATGCGAACTAATATAAATCTATGTGTGTTAAATAAAATTAATTAAAAAATATTATCAATCTATATCTCATAATCGAAGATATAGCCTGAAAACGTGGTGTTTATAGTCGTTATGTCTGGCTATGGCAAGTATATTTTATCATAAGATTAATATAATTTACCTAAATGTATAAAAATAGCTGACAATTATGTTGTAGTTTATAAACATTTTATAAGTTATTTCGTATAATTTGAGTATTTTTATAGAATATGCTATAATATTGCGTGGTGATTTTATATGCTATAAGTTGTGTAATTTATTTTTTAACGATTGTTGTAAGTATTTAATATGCAGGAAGGTAAGTATACTTATTTTGCTGAATGTGAAAGTGGAATTTTAATCGTTATGGGGAGGAAACTATAAAAATATTAGTACCAGTTAAACGTGTGGTCGATCATAATATTAAAGTGCGTTCTAAAAGTGATGGAACCGACGTAGATATTGCCAATGCAAAAATGTCTATAAATCCTTTTGATGAAATAGCGATTGAAGAGGCAATAAGAAAAAAGGAATCAGGAGCGGCATCAGAGATCGTTTCAGTTACGATAGGTAATTCAAAAGCAACAGATGTTTTAATAACTTCATTAGCGATGGGAGCTGATAGGGCAATCCATGTTGTTTGTGAAGATGATGTGCAGCCACTTGCTGTAGCCAAAGTTCTAAAATTTATTGTAGAAAAAGAAAATCCCGAGCTTGTTCTTATGGGTAAGCAGGCAATCGATGATGATTGTAATCAAACGGGGCAAATGCTGGCTGGTCTGTTGGGGTGGTCACAAGGAACTTTTGCTTCGAAAATAGAAATTGACTCAGATTTTGCTGTTGTTGATAGAGAAGTTGATAGTGGGATTTCTAGAGTAAAATTAAAAATGCCTTCAGTTATTACGACTGATTTAAGGTTAAATGAGCCTAGATATATAGCTTTACCAAATATCATGAAGGCTAAAAATAAGCCTATGGATAAAATTGATATATCTGAAACAGGAGTAGATATTAATTCTACAATCGAGATTCTTCATGTCGAAGATCCATCGTCAAGGACTGCTGGTGTTATAGTGAAAGATGTTGCGGAACTAGTTGATAAATTGAAAAATGAAGCAAAAGTTCTATAGTCTTTAGTAAAATATGCCAGAGGTGTATGGGGAATTGGTTAGGTAAAATGGTAAATGTAAGGAAAGAAAGTTTATTTAATATAGTTAGTATATTTTTTATAGTTTTCTTCTTGTTTTCGTGTGAGAGTGAGAAGATTGCTATTCCTGAGGGTTTTCAGGTAATGAAAAGCGACGGGCCTTATAACTTTGTACATATGGATAAAAAGCATATAGGGGATAAAGTTAAGCAAAGGCGTGCAGGTAACATGATTTGTGCTAAGAATAAATCTACAAAATATTGCGAAGTTTACTTCTGGATAGATAAAAAGGAGGTGCAAACTTCTATGCCTATGATAAGAACAAATGCAAGAAGAGGGGTTTTTTATTTGCATGATGGTAAGGTAAAGTTAACAGCGCTTAAGTAAATATATTTTACTTAGTAAAGATGTAAAATGCGGAGAACATTAAAAAAGGAGAGTGTAATGGCAATACTTGTTATAGCTGAAAATAATGATGAGAAGATTTATGCATCAACATATAATACTGCTACTGCAGCATTAGAGATTGGTGGAGATATAGATTTACTTATGCTGGGAAAAAATATTTCTGGTGATTGTCTTGCCGAGGCAGCAAAAATATCTGGAGTAAGAAAAGTATTAAATGCATCTAATGATGTATATGCAGATCTATTGCCTGAGGATATTTCTTCACTAGTTTCATCTATTGCGGATGGCTATACTCATATATTAGCTCCAGCAAATACTTTTGGTAAAGACTTCATGCCAAGGCTTGCAGCTATTTTAGGTGTATCTCAAATTTCTGATATTGTGCAAGCTAAATCGGAAGATAGTTTTGTTAGGCCTATATATGCAGGAAATGTGCTTGCGACAGTTAAGTCGTCAGATGCAATTAAAATTATTACTGTCAGGACAACGTCATTTGATAAAGCACAAAGTGATGGAACCGCAGTTGTTGAAAATATTGATGCATTAGCTAGTAGCGGATTGTCAGAGCTTGTTGAGTTGCTTTCGTCGCAAAGTGATAGACCAGATTTAAGTTCTGCTTCAATAGTTGTTTCTGGTGGTCGTGGTCTTGGTAGTGCAGAAAAATTTCAAGAAGTACTTGGTCCTCTAGCTGATAAATTGGGTGCTGCTATGGGTGCATCTAGAGTGGCTGTTGATTCTGGCTATGTTCCAAATGATATGCAAGTCGGGCAGACTGGAAAAATAATTGCCCCTGATCTGTATATAGCAGTAGGAATATCTGGTGCTATACAGCATTTGGCTGGAATGAAGGAAAGTAAAGTTATTGTTGCTATAAATAAAGATGAGAATGCTCCTATCTTTGAGATAGCTGATTATGGTTTGGTAGCTGACTTGTTTGAGGCCGTGCCAGAGATGGAAAGACTCCTGTAAAATTCTATAAAAATAAAATTAATTGTTTTAATAATTTTTTAAACAGATTAGAATGACGTGAAATATGTTGTTGGTATGAGTTTAATTATATATGTCTCTTAATATGGTATCATTTTCAGATAAAAAAAAATCTTTCTTGGAAGATGAAAATATCGGAAGATCTTTTTTAAAAGAGCAGTATAAAAATGATGTCAGAGTTAAAGTTTATGAGAATGCCATAATATCAATTGCCGCAAGGGTAGCCCGTTGTGATGGAGAGGTTTCTGATTCTGAAGTTGGTGCATTTAAAAAACTCTTTGAAATAAATGATAGTGAGTATCCAAATTTAAGGCAATATTTCCTTAGTAATGATACTGATAAAGATTCTTTGGAGTTCTATATCAATAGAATAATGTCCTATTTTCCTGATGATACAAAATTTTATAGAAAAATAGTTTCCAAATTATTTAGTCTATCTATTGCTGATGGTGGAATAAATTCTGAAGAAATTATACTTTTAAAGAAAATATCTACTTATTTCGGATTATCTAGAGCCTTTTTTATGCAAAAATTAAGGTTATATATAGTTCCTGTTTCTGGTACGCCATATGAAATACTTGGGGTAAGTGAAGATGATTCGATTCATGAAATTAAAATTGCTTATTTTAAAGCTGTTCAGGCATGTCATCCAGATAAACTAGCATTTCTTGAATCATCGGATGATATGGTTATTCTGGCAAATACAAGGATAAATACTTTGGCGACCGCGTATCAGGTTATTAAAAAGCAGAGGCGTTTAAATAGTTAGATATATGCTTTCACCTAATTTTAATGAAAGGCCAGATGGCGTTGAAATAGATACCGTTGTGATACATTACACGGGCATGGAGAGCTTTGATAAGGCTTTCTCTAGGTTATGTGATAAAGAGGCTGAAGTTAGTGCTCACTATATTATCAAGGAAGATGGAGAAATAATAAATCTTGTTCATGAGGGGAAAAGGGCATGGCATGCTGGAGTTAGTTCATGGAGGGGTAGGGATAATGTTAATGATTATTCTATAGGAATCGAGCTTGTTAATAAAGGGCATGAATTTGGATATGAGGCATTTCCTTCAAGGCAAATGGATTCTCTGTTGAGATTGCTTGAAGAGCTTATGGAAAAGCACCCAATTCAGTTAAGAAATATAGTTGGTCATTCGGATATTGCTCCTACAAGAAAGGAAGATCCAGGTGAGTTATTTAATTGGGAATTGTTGGTTTCATATAATCTTTCAGTCTGGCCTGACTTGCCTCAAGATATAGGTAGTGAGGCATTGATCTCCCCGGGTGATTCTGGTGAGTCTGTAAAAGACCTTCAGAAAAGGCTTTCTGAGTTTGGGTATCAAATAAATATAGATGGTGAGTATGGCGTTGAAACTTGCTATGTAGTTATTGCTTTTTGTAGAAGATTTGCTCCTACTAATATAAGCGATGTATGGCATGAGCAGGCGGAAATAACTTTGAATAGTCTATTGCAGTCGTTTATTTGATTTTTTTAGAATTACCCCATTTGAAATTGTTTGTTATTTCTTTGTTATTACTCTTCCATGCGTAACTTCTTGATAAATTTCCTTTGGTAAATGTTTTCTGTAATAAGCATCCTTAAATTCATGTGTTTCATCTAGATATATGTATCGTTGCCTTGCTTCAGCATTTGCAAAAACCACTTCCGGATGTTCTTTACATAATCGGTTATAAACTTTTTCTCTTTCTGGACTAACCTCTACAGGCTCTTTATCTCTTTCTCCGTTAAGCCAGCTACCCAATTGAGATATAGGAGGAAATGGTCCTTCTGGTCCATCTGCAATTGGTTCTCCATAAGGTTCATAATCTTCATAGCCAGTTGCTAACCGAACACGACGGCTTAATTCATAGTTCAAATCCACCATTGCAATCATGGAAATAGGCTCAATACGCCCTGCCTTTTCTTCAGCTCTAAGAAAGTTTGTAATTCCTCCCAATCCATGGAAATAATCGCTATTTCTATCAAAAGGTCCTTCATGATCTCTTTCATGAAATACCATTGTCTTAATTCCGTGTTGTTGTTTTTTCCAAACTAATTTACATAATTCATCCACACGCTCTTGGCTGATATAATCTTCACGATATACTGGAAGATCAATTAATTCAGGCATTTCAACATCATCGTCCAGAACACTAGTGCCGTCTATATATTCACTCATAATTTTTTCTTTTCATATTTTCATTTATGTATTGCAATATATCCAATAATCCAAAGCCTTATGAAATTACTATTTAACCTTTATTGTTGACCTTTAACAAAGAATGGAACAAGCTGAATAGACATATTCCCTTTAAAGTTAATTTTTTCACTTCCTTGGAAGAGAATATTTTTAGCTCTATTTAAGTCTTGTGGGTAATTAAAATAGAAATTATTTAAACTATTATTCTCATAAACTTGAGGACCTCTAATATTAAAGTTAGTAATTAATAGATTCTCTTCAATTTCAGCAAATGGAGTGTTGCAATATGCCATATGCTGACCAGTTCTGTATTTACACCAGTTTTCCCAAGCTTCTTTTTTGCATGATTTTTCGATATTTTTCACTGTTTGACTAAAGTCTCCACTTGAATATAGTACTAATGGTCTAATGCCGCTGTAATTTCTTCCTGTATGCCAATCATCACCAATTTTATTGACTCCTAATGATTGTAGGTTTTCTAATAGCTCATCAATATCTGTGTTAATTGGAACTAAAATATCAATTTTCTCACCTAGCATATATTTTCCAATCATTTCTTTTGGATGTCTAACTGTACCGTTGGTTGCTCGTATAGTTCCTTTGTTAACGATTTTAGCACCTTTCATATCAGATATATAACTTCTTAGTTTTTTTAGTCTTTTTGCTAATTCATCTCGTGCCTTTGTTGGTTTCATACCCTCTAAAGCTATTCCAGCCTTTATTATGGCACGAGTCGGTGTAAAATCGAATGAGCAACCGTTAAAGCTATATGATGGGCATCCGCCGTATTGGCACTGTGCTTGGGTAAGTATTTTGCGAGCTGAAGCATCTGTTGGAAGTGTCAGGAATGATGCTAAAAATAGTGTAATTGCAAGAAATGCTGAAAAATATCTCATTTTTCCTCCTATAGATAAGTTTGGATTGTAAATGTATTAATGTGCTTCAAGGTAACATAGCATGGTATATTTCTCTTGAAAACAATTTTTAATATTTTATACTCTCATAGCCAGATGGTTGGGTGGTCGCGCTATTTTTTATAGTGAGGAAAGTCCGGGCTCCACAGGGTAACGGTGCTGGATAACGTCCAGCGAAGGTGACTTTAGGGAAAGTGCAGCAGAAAATATACCGCCCTTAATAGTTTTCTATTATGGGTAAGGGTGAAATGGTGCGGTAAGAGCGCACCGCAATTGCAGTGATGTAATTGGCAGTGTAAACCCCACCGGGAGCAAGACCAAATAGAAGCGATGACTATTTCTAAAGTTTACTTTAGGGGTAGTGGATTACCCTAATCTTGTCGCTTGGGTAGGTTGCAAGAAGCATATGGTAACATATGTTCAAGATGAATGGCCATTGAGCGTTTTACGCAGACAGAACCCGGCTTACAGACCATCTGGTATATCTTCACATTATAGTATTTGCCTCCATTTGGAAAAAGGGGAGGTTGTTGTTGGGCTATTGGATTTTCGCGTAATCTGGTTCGGAATTATTAAGATTGAATTTTAAATATAGTTAAGAAAATAAAACTTGCACAAAATAAAAGGCCAGCTAGGGGAAAGCTGGCCTTTTGGGGTAAAGTAGGAATGTGTGTGTGTGATTGTTTTGCCGTCTCGGTGTAGGTCAGAATTTGTGCTATAAGAGTAGTTGTGCAATTTCTTATAACTTCAGGACCCAACGGCGACTACCGTACCCAATTTCATAATTTAAAAACTATATTTCAAGTATAAAGGGAATACAAAAGCTATTTTTTGTTTAATCTCTCTCCCTTATGCTTAAATAATATCGCATTTATTCATAGAAATCAACCAAAATTAATAAAAAATTAATATAAAATTTTATCTATTAGGCTAGTATGCTGAAATATAAGAGTTTATTGCGTATTAGCTGTGGTTGTATTATTTCTATTAGCTAGTATTGCCATAGATATATATCCGAGGCACATAATAAATAGGACATTTGGAGGTAAGAATATGAGTTCTTTGTGTGTGAATGATAATATTAGAAATATAGGGTAGACTATTATAAATGGTAATACCGCAAAAGAGGATAATCTAAGAATTTCATCATAATCTATTTTGTAGTGCAAAAATCTGCATATGATTACGCCTATTAACGATGTAGCTAGTGATACAATTAGTGCCATTCCAAAATAGAAAACTGTACCAAACAGTAATAGGGATGGGAGTATTTGCTCTTTCATTATTTTGGTAAATTCAGGCATAAAGATATCAATAATCTTTAACATATTTTCGTTATTAATGTTTTTGATTTCTATAATGTTATCGTTATCCTCATTGGTACTTTCACTTTTTTGGTTTATATGTTCATTTTGGGGGAAGTAAATATGAGTTTTTGTAACTATTACATAGGCATCTTTATATATAATGGAGTTAGGGTTTGCATCATCTGACATGTCAAAAACTATGTCAGGCCTATTCCTTTTGTTTTGATTATAAATTATATAAGGTGATTCTTTATCAATTGATGCGAGATTATCCTTTATTGATAATTTGGGTAATTTAGATAAATAGTATAAATATCCATTTATAATCTGTTCATCTTTTTCGTCAAAATTTTCAATATAAAAGACCTGCTCGTTTTCTTTTTTGCCTTTGGCTATTAGTCTGCTCCTCGTAAGGTATGATAAAAACTCAGTATCCTGTAATGTTGCTAGATCTATTGATGTATCTATTTTCATTAGCATGGTATTGGTTTGAGGGTCTATAATATCTACGGGCATTTTATCAGGTGATAAAATAGTATTGTTCTCAATGGTTATTTCTGGGAACTGGTGTAGTATATCAAATCCACGATTTATCTGCTCTTTAGCATCAAAAAGCCCATCTTTATCTAGGAAATATGCAATATGGTCTTTTATTTCCTTCGCCTTTTCCGGTTTGTTTAAATCTGAAATAAATCCGCTTATAATGAAGTAGCATATTAAATTAATAAATATAACAACACCAAAGAGGTTCAGAAACCCAGTTCCCTTTCTATTCTCCTTGGCATCTATATAAAAATTAGATGATCCAAAGCACAAAAATAATGAATGAAAAAAGTTATATTGTCTCATTTGTCTGATTCTAAAAAATTGATAAGTTATTAATAGCTTATACGAATTCTAAATCTTTATATCAATATAATACGAACATAAACCCGCTCAATACTAATTCTTAACAATCATGTGCATCTTAAATTTGAATAGGGGTGACAATAAAGTTCAATCTTTTTGCATAAAAAACCAAATTAGTATTGACTTTTCCCAAGTTATTGGGTATATATCCCATAAAGGCCCATACTATCCCATACATGGTCTCTCTCCCGAACCTGTTGTGGAATCTCTCTCCCAGAGTGTGAGTCTTTAAGGTTGGAGGCAGGTGGTCTCTTTTGTAATGTGGTAGGGGTGTAAATGAAATTATTTTTCTCTACGTTTAGAAACAAAGTAGACAAGAAAGGTAGGGTTTCTGTACCTGCCTCTTTCCGATCTGTATTAAAAGTTCGTGACAGTGGTCACGATTTTACTGGAGTTATAGTTTACCCATCATTTGTAAAAAACTGTCTTGTGGCTGGAGGGATGAGTCATATGGAGAGTATCATTGAAAGCGTCGAGCTAATGGATGAGTACTCTGAAGAGCGTGATGCTTTTGAAACAAGTATTTTTGGTGGAAGTAAAGAAGTTCAGTTTGATTCTGAGGGTAGAATTTTATTATCAAAACAATTAATGGAAGAAGCTGGTATTGAAGACTTGGCAGTCTTTGTTGGTAAGGGTTCTAATTTTGAAATTTGGTCTCCAGAAAGATTTGCGAAGCATGAGGGTGAAGCTAAAAAGATTGCGGCTGAGAAAAAGGGAATGTTAGGAATTGGCAGGAGAACTAAAGATGCCAACTAATCCTACAGTGCAATCTAACGAACATAAATCCGTAATGATGGATGAGGTGCTTAAATATATGCAGCCTCAAAAAGGGGATGTTATCGTTGATGGTACATTTGGTGCTGGCGGTCATGCTAGTGCTTTATTAGATAATGCAGATTGTACTGTAATTGGTATAGATCGAGATGATAATGCCAAAAAATACATAGATGATATAAGTGCAAAATATGGAAATAAATTCGTATTTATCGATGGGAAATTCGGTGATATGGAATCTCTTTTGAAGAATAAGAAAATTGATAAGGTTGATGGAATCCTATTAGATATAGGTGTTTCCTCAATGCAGATAGATAATGGTGATAGGGGGTTTTCTTTTCAAAAAGAAGGTCCGCTAGATATGAGAATGGCAAGCAGTGGTGAAACTGCTGCTGACGTTGTTAATAATTACTCCGAAGAAAATATAGCCGATATCATCTATAAGTATGGAGATGAAAGAAAATCTAGACGAATTGCAAGAGCTATAGTTAATTGTAGAGAAGAAAAATCTATAGAAACAACTTTAGAACTAGCTGAGATAGTCAGAAAAGCAGTTGGTAGATATAGTGATTCAATACATCCTGCAACAAGGACTTTTCAGGCGTTAAGAATATATGTAAATGACGAGTTGAGAGAGCTAGAGAGAGCTCTTGCCGCTGCGGAAAACTTACTTTCTGAAGGTGGGAGGTTAGTAGTTATAACTTTCCATTCTGGCGAAGATGTAATTTTGAAGCAGTTTTTGCAAGGAAGGTCAGGAAGAATGTCTAATGTCTCAAGGCATCTTCCTGTTCCTTCTAATATTTCAGAAAAAGAAACTACATTTGAAATGGTTGTAAATAAGGCGATAAAACCAAGCAAAGATGAAGTGTCATCTAATGTAAGGGCGCGTTCTGCAAAGATGCGTGCGGCAAGAAGGGTGAATGTATCGCCCGAATCTATCAATATCCAAGTAGGAGGTTAAAATGTTTAAACCAACAACATTAATGGGAATAATTTTATTAGGATTTCTCTCATTTGTCGTTTTCCAAGTGGAAAATAAGGTTGATTCATTAAGGGGGGATTTGAAAACTGTTAATAAGAAAATCCTGAAGCATAAAGAAGATATTCATGTCTTGGAAGCAGAATGGAGCTATCTAAATAGACCAGAAAGACTTCGTAAAATGGCTGGGAAATACCTTATGCTTGATGACATAGCATTATCACAAATACAAGATATTGAAAATATACCATTGAAATCAGACTCATATATGGGTATGGAAAGGATTGAAGAAGCAAGTTTGATTCGTAAGTAAGTGGTTTTGGAAAAGATGATATGGTAGCTGCCCAAAAGAAGAGGCATATTTATGCAGTGGATACACTCGGGGCTGCAACAGACAGATGTCGTAGTAGGCTAGTTTTCGTATTATTTATTTTTACTTTGCTGTATGGATCTGTAGTCGTTCGGTTGATAGATTTAAGTCTTAGAAATAACAAGGCCGGAAATAGTGTGGTAGCTGCTGTCGGTAGAGCTGATCTTAAAATAAAAAGAGGAAATCTATTAGATAGAAATGGTATGATACTAGCTACAAATCTTAGGCTAGCATCAATATATGCAAACCCTAGAGATATAATAGATGTTGATGGTGCAGCTAACTCCATTACTTCTCTCTTCACGGAAGTTGATAAAAAACTATTAAGGAAAAAGCTAGCTTCAAAAAAGCAGTTTGTTTGGGTTAAGAGGTGGGTGCATCCAAAAGAGCTGCACGAATTTAACAAGTTGGGTATTCCTGGAGTTTACTATAGATTTGAAGAAAAGAGAACTTATCCATATAAAAATCTATTATCTCATGTTCTGGGCTTTGTAAGTATAGAAAATGTTGGTCTATCAGGTGTGGAGCAGAAATATAATGAATTGCTTTCTTTTCCTGATAGTGAGAATAAAACAAATGAGTTGAAATTATCAGTTGATATTAGGGTTCAGGAAATTCTTACATCTGAGTTAAAAGAAATCTATAACAAGCATTCAGCTAAAGCTGCAACTGGTGTAATCATGGATGTGGAAAATGGAGAAATTGTTGCTATGGCAAGTTTTCCTGATTTTGATCCCAATCTGCCTTCAAAGGTTAATATATCAGATACCTTTAATTACGCAACAAAGGGGCTATTTGAAATGGGGTCTACATTTAAGACGTTCTCAATTGCTTCAGCACTTGATTCTAAAAAAATAAAAATGGGCGATGAATTTGATGCGACAAAGCCTATAAAGATTTCTAGATTTACTATAAATGACTATCATCCACTGAAAAAGTTTTTATCCATTGAGGATATAATGGTTCATTCATCCAATATTGGTACTGCAAGAATAGTAGAGGCAATGGGAGCTGAAACAGAGAAAAATTATTTCAGAAAGTTGCATCTGCTCAATGAGTTCGACTTTGAGGTACCTGAAACTGCAATACCAAGTTCTCCAGATAGGTGGGGTAGGCTTGCAGCAATTACTATTGGCTATGGTCATGGAATATCAGTTACTCCTCTTCATGTTGTTAGTGCAATGGCAACGGTAGTGAATGGTGGCTATAAGGTGAATCCAACATTGATTAAGGGCAAAAAATCTAAAAGAGAGAGAGTCTTATCTGGTGAAACATCACATATAATGAATCAATTGCTAAGGTTGGTTGTTAGAGATGGTACGGGTAAAAATGCTAATGTTAAAGGGTATATGGTTGGTGGAAAGACAGGAACTGCTGAGAAAGCTGGTAAAAAATCATATAATAAGAAGATAAGGGTTTCCTCTTTTGCTGGAGCATTTCCAATGAATGATCCAAAATATTCAATAGTTGTTGTTGTAGATGAGCCTAAAGGAATTAAGTCTACATGGGGTTTTGCTACTGCTGGGTGGACTGCCGCACCTGTTGTTAGAAATGTCATCAGGAGAATAGGGCCGATGCTTGGTGTAAGGCCAGTTAACGAAGAAAAAATTGAGAGTGGGAATAGGTTTCCTATTGTCGCAAACTATAAAAATGAGGCTGAAAAAGTTGCGACTCGATAACTTATTAAAAATTGATGATGGCCTTATTCTTGTTAAGAATAATGAGGGAAATATCAGTACATCAAATGCAAAAAGTAATTCTATAGAAGAAAATATAAGTGGTGTTGCTATAGATTCGAGAAAATGCGAAGAGGGATTTTTATTTGCGGCTTATGAGGGTGTATCTATAGATGGTCATGATTTTATACAAGATGCAATAAATAATGGTGCTAAATTTATACTTACTGACCTTGACTATAATCATCATAACTTGGGGTCAGAAGGTGTAATATTTATTAAGCACGATAATCCACGATTTGTATCATCAAAAATCATAAGTGAATTTTATAAGGAAAAACCAGATTATATAGCTTTTGTAACTGGTACAAACGGAAAATCATCTGTTGCTTGTTTTGTGTCGCAATTATGGCGGTTGCTTGGTCATAAAGCTGCATCAATAGGAACTTTGGGTGTTCAGAGGGAATCAATTAATGAGTTTGGTGATGGGCTTACAACTCCGGATGCAGTGACTTTAAATCGATATTTAAATGATCTAAAAAAAGATACTTATCAAAGGGCTATAGTGGAAAGCTCTAGTCATGGATTGAGTCTTGATAGGCTTGTGGGAATTAAGTCTGATATTGCTGCTTTTCTAAACATAACTCGTGACCATTTAGATTATCACGGCAGCTTTTCATCCTATTTTGATGCTAAACTGAAAGTTTTTGACCATCTTAAAGACGATAATTCAGTAGCATTGATTAATTCAGATATAAAAGAACTTAGCGATATTAAGCAATATTGTAATAAACTAAATATTCGAAATAATAATGATAAAAATACTAATATTCTAACTTTTGGTTTTGATGGAGATTATATTAAGTTAATAAGTTCTGAGCTTGATTCTGGTGGTAGGAATGTGGAAATTGAGTTAGAAAATACTCAGTACAAATTTTTCTTTCCATTTCTTAATCAATTCCAAGTAAGTAATTTATTATGTGCAATATCGATTGTTATGCATAGCGGAGAAAATATTAATGATATAATTCCAGTAATATCAGAATTGAAAAATGTTCCTGGGAGAATGGAGCTTGCATCTATAAATAAAAATAATGGAGTCCCTATCTATGTTGATTTCGCACATACTCCTGATGCTTTAGATAACATACTTGAGTCTTGTAATGAATATGTAGAATCCTCTAAGGGTAGAATAATTCTTGTATTTGGATGTGGTGGCGATAGAGATAAGGGTAAAAGGAAAATTATGGGGCAAATTGCTAATGACAAGGCCGATATAGTAATTGTAACGGATGATAATCCTAGAACAGAAAATTCAGCTGATATTCGTAGTGAAATCATGGGTGACTGCCATAAGGCGCAGAATATAGGAAGTCGAAAAGATGCAATATATAGAGCTATAGAACAAAGTGATAAAGGTGATATAGTTATTATTGCAGGCAAAGGGCATGAAAAATATCAGATAGTAGGAGACAGGAAAATAGACTTCAATGATATAGCTGTTGTAAAAAAATCATTACTAGAATTAGAAATGATTGCATAAAAGGATAAAAGAAGGAAAAAAATGATTTTATGGAATGAAAAGGAAATATTGGGCAATATTAAAGGAAGCTATTGTAATAATAAAATACCGGATATATCTGGCGTTTCAATTGATAGCAGAACTATAAAAAGAGGTGATCTATTCGTTGCTATTAGAGGTGAAAACTTTGATGGTCATGACTTTATCAACCAAGCTATTAAGAATGGTGCATACGCATGTATAGCGGAGTTTATTCCTTTGGAAGTTGACGCAGATTCTCATCCTGTTGTTATAGTTGATGATGTAAGAGATGCTTTGGTATCTTTAGCTACATTTAGTAGAGAAAGAACAAAAGCTAAAATTATAGGAGTTACGGGGAGTGTTGGCAAAACGAGTGTAAAAGATTCAATAGCGTTCGTTTTGTCAACCGATAACAAAACCCACTCAACAAGCGGTAATTTTAATAATGATATAGGCTTACCGCTCTCACTATGCAGAATGGAAGCGGATTGTAAGTATGGTGTTTTTGAACTTGGTATGAATCATAGTGGAGAACTATCCTACCTATCAAATATTTTAAGGCCAGATATAGCTCTTATCACAGCAATAGAATCGGTTCATATTGAGTTTTTCAATTCAGTAGAGGATATAGTTGATGCTAAATGCGAGATATTTAACTCTTTGGTTGATGATGGGGTTGCTATTATTCCATCGGGAAAACATGAACATCAAATCAGAATGAATTGCTCAGAGAATAATGTTAAGAACATCATTTCATTTGGAACGGATATGACCAATGATTTCTATCTTGAAAATTATTGTGTAGATGAAAGTAATAATAAAAACACTGTTACAGCTAAACTCAAAAAGACAAATGAGAAAATTACTTACTCACTAGGTGTTGAAGGAAAGCATAATGCTGTAAATTCTTTAGCTGTACTCGCTGTAATTGATGGTCTTGGGTTGGAAATTAATAAATTGAAGGAAGAGTTTGTAAACTTGCAAGCGACAGATGGAAGAGGGAGAGTATATGATAAAAATAATGGAAGTGTGAATTATACTCTTGTGGATGATAGCTATAATGCTAGTCCAGCATCAGTTAAATGTGCTTTGGAAAATTTAAAAACTAGAAAATCTTCTGATTCAAATGGACAAAAAATTGTTGTTTTAGGAGATATGCTGGAACTTGGTAATAAGTCAGTAGAATTTCACCGTTCTTTATCCGAAGATGTTAAGAAAAATGATGTTGATAAGGTAATTGCTGTTGGAAAACTAATGAAAAATCTTTATAAAGAATTACCAATAGATTTGCAGGGGAAATATTTTGATTCTTATGAGGGAGTCGAAGGGTTTCTAAATGAATATATTTGTGAAGGGGATATATTGCTAATGAAGGGCTCACATGGAAGTAATGTCTGGAAAATTGCAAAGAGTTTGATTGAGAAATAATTTTATAGGGGTTGTGTATGCTTTATTACTTTTTAGTTCCATTAGCTAATGAGTATAGCATTTTAAATATTTTTAGATATATCACTTTTAGAAGCGGTGGAGCGATTATTACGTCTTTACTAATATGCTTTATATTTGGTCCAAAAATAATAAGATGGCTTAAAAATAAACAGAAAGATGGTCAGCCAATCAGAGAGGATGGTCCAGAAAGTCATTTGCTAACTAAGCAGGGGACGCCAACAATGGGTGGTGTCATGATAATATTATCAATAGCAATATCCACTTTAATTTGGGCGGACTTATCAAATCGATTTGTCTGGGTAGTTTTGATGGTCACACTAGGTTTTGCTATATTAGGTTTTGCAGATGACTATAAAAAACTTACAAAGCAAAGTTGCGATGGTGTATCTGGGAAGGTGAAATTATTATTTCAGGTTTTATTAAGTATTGGTGCAACTCTCTGGATTATGGATATAACATCCTCATATAGCCAATCTATTGATAATACTACACATATTGCGTTACCATTTTTTAAAGATGCAATGCTGAATTTAGGTTATTTCTACGTATTCTTTGCTGCATTTGTAATGGTTGGTTCTTCAAATGCCGTAAATTTAACTGATGGTCTTGATGGTCTTGCAATCGTACCAGTGATGATAGCTATAACATGTTTTGGGATCATATCTTATCTTGTTGGTAATGCTGTGTTTTCGCAATATTTGAAAATAAACTCTGTACCTGGAACTGGTGAGTTAACAATAATCTGTGCTGCTGTTATTGGCGCTGGCTTAGGGTTCTTATGGTTTAATGCACCGCCTGCTCAAGTGTTTATGGGAGATACAGGAAGTTTGTCATTGGGGGCAATGTTAGGAGCAATAAGTGTAATTACTAAACATGAAATCGTACTTGCTATCGTAGGTGGAATTTTTGTTGTTGAGACTTTATCGGTTATTATACAAGTCTATTATTTCAAAATGACTGGAAAAAGGGTGTTTTTAATGGCTCCTATTCATCACCATTTCGAAAAGAAAGGCTGGTCTGAGTCTACTGTTGTCATTAGATTTTGGATTATATCCGTAATTTTTGCTCTTATTGGTCTTTCAACATTGAAATTACGTTAATAAATAATATGGAAAATAAGGGAATACATAACTTATCTAAGAAATATAAAGGGAAGAAAGTTGTTGTATTCGGTTTAGGAAAAGCTGGTCTTAGTTCTATACGACTTCTTCTGGATGCTGGTGTTGAAATATTTGCTTGTGATGATAACACTGATGCTATTGATAAGTGTAATTTAGAATTTAAAAGTGAATCAAATTACAATTCTTCTGCTAGCTATAATGATATATGGAATGATGTAGATTTTCTTGTTCTTAGTCCGGGTATTCCGCTCACTCACCCAAAGCCTCATAAAATAGTTGATTTAGCACATGAAAACTCATGCAAAATAATTTGTGACGTTGAATTATTATATCAATATTCTCCAGAGTCAAAATTTATTGCAATAACTGGTACTAATGGTAAATCCACTACTACCGCACTTATTGGTCATGTTTTGAAATCATTTAATATAAATGATGTGGAAGTGGGAGGTAATATTGGGGTTTCAGCTAGTTCATTGAGATATCTTGGAGATGGTGGAATTTATGTAATTGAGATGTCCAGTTATCAGTTGGATTTACTAGATGAAGCGCAATTTGATATCTCAATTTTATTGGATATTTCTCCTGATCATTTAGACAGGCATGGTTCAATGGAAGGTTATATTGATGTCAAGAAGAAAATATTTGAACATACTAAGAGTGAAGGGGTTTCTATAGTAGCTATAGATGATGAATATTGTCAAAAAGTAACAAATGATTTTTCTGGTGATAAGGGAGATGAAAAAATATTTGAATCCAAGCTTATAACAATATCAGGCTTTGGAAATAATAATTCAGATATAGAAGTATCAGATTCTATAAATGCCGATTCAGATAATAGAATACTACGCATAGAAAATAACGAGTATAATATCGGCAAACATGATTTCCTTCCCGGGGATCATAATATGCAGAATATTGCAGCTTCTTGTGCAGTAATTTATAGTCTTGGATATAAGCTAGAAAATTTACAGAAATATATTTCTTCCTTCGCAGGTTTGGAACATAGATTGCAAATTGTTAAAACAGTTGGAAATATTACTTTTATTAATGATAGTAAGGCTACCAATGCAGTTTCAACAAAATTTGCGCTTGATAGCTATAAGAATTTAAGTGATAAAAAAATAATTTGGATAGCTGGTGGAGTTGCAAAATCAGGAGGTATAGAATCACTGAGAGATTATTTTAAATATTTGGATAAAGTGTTCTTATATGGAGAGGCTGCTAATGACTTTTCAGTCATATTAAATGATTTGGTTGAATACGACATATGTAGTAATTTAACCAATGTGTTTAGTAAATTGAAAAACAATAGCAATGGTGGAGAATTAAGTAAGGGGTCAGTCGTAATATTTTCTCCGTCTTGTGCCTCATTTGATCAGTACAAAAATTTCGAAGAAAGAGGAAAAGATTTCTGTAGATTGGTAAATGAATATGATGAGTATATTTCAGGAAGGTCATCAATATGAGGATAGATCGTTCGAACAATAAAATGATTAGCCAATGGTGGTGGACAATTGATCGCGGCATTATAGGTGCTGTTATGGCGCTGATATTTATCGGAATGATTTTAATTATGGCTGCTAGTCCTTCAGTGGCTGAACATATCAATAAGGATAATAATCATTTTATAATCAGACAGGCCGTTTTTATGGTAGTTGGGGTTACTCTCATGGTTCTGATATCCATGTTGCCAGTTATTGTAATAAGACGAGCGGCGGTTATTGGCTTTTTGGGCTGTATATTATTGTTGGTATTGGTGTTGTTGTTTGGAAGTGAGATCAAGGGTGCGAAAAGATGGATAAGTCTACCAGGCTTTTCACTACAACCATCTGAATTTATTAAACCATTATTCGCTGTGGTGACGGCTTGGGTTCTTGCAAGGAAACAAATGGTGGATAGTTACCCAGGATTCAAAATCGCAATTGGTCTATATTTAATTATAGCTACTTTATTAATAATGCAGCCAGATTTTGGTATGACAATAGCTGTTACCTCAATATGGGGAATACAAATGTTTCTAGCTGGTTTGTCTTTGTGGTTAGTTGTATCGCTTTCTGTTATTGGCATAGGTGCAATTGTTGCAGCATATATATTTCTTCCGCACGTTGCTAAAAGAATTAATACATTTATAGATCCAAAAACCGGAGATAATTATCAAGTGGATAGGGCACATGATGCTTTTGCTAATGGTGGTTTTTTTGGAATGGGCCCCGGACAGGGAGTTGTAAAGGAAACTGTTCCTGATGCTCATACAGATTTTATTTTTTCCGTAGCAGGAGAAGAATTAGGTACATTATTTTGTTTAAGTATTGTTTTTTTATACTTCTTTATAATTGTTAGGGTTTTTCTAAAAGTTTATAAAGAAAATAATTTATTTCTTATTCTTGCGGTATCGGGTCTTTTAGTGCAGATTTCTATTCAGGCATTGGTTAATATGGGTGTGGCTCTGGCTTTGATACCAAATACGGGTATGACATTGCCTCTTATTAGCTATGGAGGGTCGTCTACAATAGCAATCTCTATGTCATTTGGTATGATATTGGCGTTTACAAGAAAGCGCTATGGGGTAATAATGGATAATAGTAAAAAATATAAAAACAACTAAAGAAATATAGGTGATTTGGTATGAAAACGGTAATTTTAGCTTCTGGAGGAACAGGGGGGCATATATTCCCAGCAATAGCTGTTTCTGATGAATTAAAGAAACGCGGATATAAAACGATATTAATTACTGATAAACGAGCAGAAAAATATATTATAAATAATTCATCTATAGAAGATTGTTTTTCTGAAATACATACTATTAATACTAGCTCATTATCTGGCAATATATTTAAAAAAGTAAATGCTGCTAAAGATATTGGTATAGGTTATTTCCAAGCACAAAAATTATTAAAAGATCTAAAGCCAAATATGGTAGTTGGATTTGGAGGCTACCCATCATTCCCGACTATGTACGCTGCTTGCAGTCTTTCACGTTCAAAGCCAAATTTATTGACTTTGGTTCATGAGCAAAATTCTGTCCTTGGTCAAGTGAATGCATTTCTGGCTGATAAAGTTCAAAAGATTGCTACATCTTTTAGGGAAACAGGACTTATTAGTAAAAAAAATAATGATAAACAATCCTTCGTAGGAAACCCAGTTAGAGATTATTTTAAGGTTATAAGGAATTTCGATTATAAAATTTTTGATGATAAAACTACTTTTAAAATTTTAGTCGTTGGAGGTAGTCAAGGTGCATCAATTTTTTCTAATGTAATTCCAGAAGCTATATCTGGGCTTCCAGAAGAAATAAGAAACAAGATAAGAATAGATCAGCAATGCAGAAAGGAAGATGTAGAGAAAGTTGCTAAAATATATAATGAGCTAAATATAAGTGCTGACGTTGCCGCTTTTTATGAAGATATAGCGATTAGAATCTCCTCTGCTCATTTAGTTATAGCTCGATGTGGTGCATCTACAGTTTCTGAGCTTTCTGTAGCGGGTAGACCAGCTATTTTTGTTCCATATAAATTTGCGAAAGATAACCATCAAATGAAGAATGCAATTTCTTTCAAGATGGGTAGCATTGATGCAAAAACTGATACTAGTGTGGATGTTACTATTCCTGTTGAATCAGTGGAGACATCTAAGCAAAATAAGCCAAAAATAAATAAATCATTAGAGGATAGGCTATCTGAGAGCTATGGGGGTGGTGGTGAAGTTAATGATGATAATATAGATGAAATACAGGATGTTAGTGAGTCAGGTGTTGCTTTAGGCAGTGATAATAATTTAATGGAATCAAGTAATGAACTTAATAATGATTTTGTTATAGAAGAAAAAGATTTTACATCTGAAGAGCTTAAATCAAGGTTAATTAAGTTATTTAACAATCCAGATCTTTTAGAAAATGAAGCAAAAATTAATAAAAAATATGGAATTCCAGATGCCGATATCAAGCTTGCGGATTTAATTGAAAAAATGATAGAGCAGAATTTAATAGATAATGATTCCGGTGAGGAATATAAAGATTGTCAAATGGATAAATTAGAGGGAAATGGGTGATTAGTTACATGTATAAAAATACTTCGATTCCAGAGAAAAAAATGCCGATGGATATTGGTGTAATCCACTTTGTTGGTATTGGTGGTATAGGTATGAGTGGTATAGCTGAAATACTCCATAATCTTGGCTATCAAGTAACTGGTTCTGATATCAGTAATAATGCAAATACACAAAGACTTACCAAGTTGGGAATAAAAATATTCACAGGTCATGATGCAGAAAATGTTAGTGATGTAGCTGTAGTGGTAAAATCAACAGCTGTACCACTTACAAACCCTGAAATACTCGAAGCTAGAAAGAATCAGATACCAGTTGTTCGTAGATCAGAAATGTTGGCGGAATTAACTCATCTAAAAGCTACGATAGCTGTAGCTGGATCTCATGGTAAAACGACGACGACATCGCTTGTCGGTCATATGTTAGTGGCTGCAAACATGGATCCTACCGTTATAAATGGTGGTATTATAAACACTTACGGAACGAATGTTCACTTGGGTGAAGGAGATTGGATAGTAACTGAGGCGGATGAGTCAGATGGTACTTTCATTCGTATTCCTGCTACAATTGGAATCGTTACAAATCTTGATCCTGAGCATTTAGACTATTGGAATAACTATGATTCTCTTGTGGATGGGTTTAAATCATTTATCCAGAATCTACCATTTTATGGTTCGGCTATTTTATGTTTTGATCACCCTAAATTAAGGGAATTATCTGCCAATATTCAGGATAGAAGAATAATATCTTATGCTATAGATAATAAAGATGCGGATATAATCGCAACTAACATCAGATTTGATGCGGAAGGTAGTCATTTTGATATTGAGATTCTAAGAAACCCCCTTAATGAAAAGGTTAGGATTATAAAGGATATATTTTTGCCAATTCACGGCAAGCATAATATATTAAATTCTCTTGCGGCTGTTGGAGTAGCAATAGAATTGAAATTAAGTGATGAAACTATCGCAAAGGCTCTGAGGGATTTTTCTGGTGTAAAAAGAAGATTTACAAAAATCGCAGAAATAAATGATATTACAATTATAGATGATTATGCTCACCATCCTGTGGAAATAAAAGCAACATTGTCCGCCGCTAAAAATGTTACAAAATGTGCAAATAAAAATGGAAAAGTTATTGCAGTTATGCAGCCACATAGATACTCACGTCTTGAGAGCTTATTTGTGGAGTTTGTTGAATGTTTTAAAGATGCAGACAAAGTTATCATTACAGATATTTACGCTGCAGGTGAGCAGCCAATTGAAGGTGTAAATAAAACTACTCTTGTAGAGGCTATAGAAAATAGTGGTATTGAGGCTCATGCTTTAGATAATAATGAAAATCTTGTATCTTTAGTAAAGGAAATAACTAGTGCGAATGATATAGTTGTTTGTATGGGGGCTGGTAATATAACACAAATGGCTAGTAAATTGGCAGATAAATTATCGGGTGACTCTAAGTCTAAAGGTAATCTATGTGTAGTGAGCTAACTTTAAAGGGTAATCAATATAGCCTTCCTGAAGTTAGGGGTAAATATCGTTTCAATTCAGATTTATCAAAGGTTAACTGGTTTCAGATAGGTGGGAATGCTGATGTTATTTTCTGGCCAGCAGATGAAGAAGATTTACAAAATTTCTTGCAAGAAATTTCTCTTGATATTCCCGTAACAACTATAGGGGTTGGATCTAACTTATTGGTACGAGATGCAGGTATACGTGGTGTAGTAATTAGACTTGGGAAGTTGTTTACTAATCTAGATTACTTGGATTCTAATGGTATTATATCTGCTGGAGCTGGATCATTAAGCTCATCAGTGGCAAATTTTGCATTAAGTCATAATTTATCAGGCTTAGAATTTTTGGTTGGGATTCCGGGGGCTATAGGTGGAGCAATTGCAATGAATGCAGGAGCTTATGGCAGAGAAGTAAAAGATATATTTGTAGGGCTTGATGCTATTGATAGAAAAGGAATAAAACATACTCTGGAAATAAACGATTTTAATTTTTCATATCGTAGTAATGACATTGATAATAACTGGATATTCACAAGAGGCTATTTTAAAGGCGAGTCTGCTGCTGATGAAGATATAAAGCTCAAAATGGATGAGATTAAAAGTGATAGAGAGAATAGCCAGCCTATCAAAACAAAAACAAGCGGTAGTACGTTTAGGAATCCTGATCCAGAATTGTCCGATGGGAAAAGAGCTTGGCAGTTAATCGACGAGGCTGGTTGTCGGGGGCTAACGATTGGTGATGCAATGGTATCAGAGAAACATTGCAACTTCCTTATCAATAAAAGCAAGGCTACAGCTAAAGATATGGAAAATCTTGGTGAAGAAGTCAAAAAACGTGTTAAGTTACATTGTGGTGTTGAATTAATATGGGAAATTAAGCGAATAGGGGATAAATAATGGGAAATAATACTGGTAACAAACATATAGCTTTATTGAAAGGTGGTCTTTCAGCAGAAAGAGATGTGTCGTTATCAACGGCAAAGTCAGTATCCGAGGCTTTGACTAACTTGGGCTATAAAGTTTCGGAAGTAGATGTTGGATGGGATGTCCAGTCAATTTTATCAGAAATTAAACCTGATATAGTTTTTAATGCTCTTCATGGGACATATGGTGAAGATGGATGTATTCAAGGAATATTAGAGTTTCTTCGTATACCTTATACGCATTCAGGAGTGCTTAGTTCATCTGTCGCTATGCATAAGCCAACTGCAAAAATTTTATTTGAATCTGTTGGGATAAAATGTGCAAAAGGTGGTGTGTATACTCGAGATGAGGTTTTGGCTGGTGACGTAATGGATAGGCCGTATGTAATTAAGCCAGTTGATGAAGGCTCTAGTGTTGGTGTTCTAATAGTTTTTGACGGTGATGAATTGAATTCAGAAAATATTCCCGATGGAAATGAGTTCTTAATCGAAGAGTTTATTGAAGGAAAAGAACTTACTTCTGCCGTTCTAGGGGATGTATCTCTTGGTGTGATTGAGATTGTTCCAAAAATGGGATTTTATGACTATAGAAATAAATATACTCAAAATATGACTGAATACGTAATTCCAGCTCAAATAGATAAAAATATCTATGATAAGGTTAAGGAATATACTCTTAAGGCTCATAATATTCTGAAATGTAATAGTTTGAGTAGAAGTGACTTTAGGCTCTCTAATGATGGAGAAATATATATATTGGAAATCAATACCCACCCAGGAATGACCAGTACATCTCTAGTGCCTAAGCTTGCTAAAGATTTTGGTATTAGCTTCGAGGAATTAATCGAAAATATAGTTAATTCTGCAAAGCTTAATAATGGTGTATGAAGTCTAGTTTTATAAAATGTTATGATTAAAAAAACTGTAAAACAATCTTATAAAAAAAGATCTAAAAAAATTGCAATAGAGAGGAAGATAAGGGCCGTCTACCGTAAAACCTTTAGAATCGGTATGACTATATTTTTGATATGTCTTATAATCAGTTCGGTATGGTTAGGTAAAAATGGTTATTTCTCGCAATATAAAGAAGATATATATAAAGAAATGGCTAAAATTACAGAAGATGCAGGTCTTTCATTGCAGGTGGTTTATATAGATGGACTTAAGAATCTAAGAGAGGATGTGGTTAGATCTGTATTGCCTGATAGTTCACTTCCGTTGTTCTCGCTATCTTTAGATGAAATAAAACGAGATATTGAGGCAATTGGATGGGTAGAGGAAGTTGATGTTAGAAGGAAAATGCCTGATGAATTATATGTTACTGTAAAAGAAAGGATTCCAGCAGCATTATGGCAGTATCAAGGCAATCTTCAATTAATAGATAAAAATGGTATAATTATATCTTTTACAGATATAAAACGATTCTCCGATTTGCCAATAATTGTTGGTGAAGATGCTAATATTCATGCTTTGTCATTACTAACATTTTTAACAGAAGAGCTAGAATTAATGAAAAGGGTTTCTTCTATAATCAGGGTCAGTGGTAGAAGGTGGAATATAAGATTCAAAAATGGAATCGAAGTAAAGTTGCCAGAAACAAACCCAAATTTAAAATGGAGGCTTCTTGCTCGAATGCAAAAAGAAAAACATATTTTGGATAGGGTGATAAAAGGTATAGATTTACGTGGTGAAAATGCTATATATATAATTCCTGATGATGAAAATGCTTAATTAAAAATACAGCAGTAATACTCATTATATATTTAATTATTTGGTGTTAGGGGATTAGTGGCAAAGTCAGATTTAATTGCTGTTCTTGATATAGGTACATATAAAGTTGTGTGCTTTATAGCTTGTATTGGCACTGATAAAAAAATCGAAATTAAAGGGATCGGTCATCAATTCTCTCAAGGAATAAAATCTGGAATTATTACTGATGTAAGCAAGGCTGAAAGTTGCATTCTTGCTGCAATTAATTCTGCTGAGAAAATGGCAGGAGAAAATATTGACGAAGTTATAATCAATATATCTGGATCAGTATTGGAGTCATATTCTGTTGAAGTAGAGCTTCCAGTATCGGGGCATGAAATTACTCAAAAGGATGTTAGTAATATAATAAATACAGGTTTTTCAAATTTCCCTTCTTCTGATAAAGAAATAATCCATTCGATTACTATGGATTATGCAATAGATAATCTTGAATCTATTAGTAATCCAATAGGAATGTTTGGTGATAAACTGCAAACGGAAATTCATATTATTTCATCATCTATAACTGCTAAAAAGAATTTGGTAAATTGTTTAGCTAAATGTCATATTGATGTTAATAGTCTAACAGCTTCTCCTTATATGGCAGGAATTTCAACTTTGTCTGATGATGAGAAAAAGATAGGCGCTATTCAGATAGATATAGGGGCTGGAACAACTTCTATAAGTGTGTTTAAAAATGGTTATTGTATATATGTGAGCAGTATTAATGTGGGTGGAAATCATATCACAATGGATATAGCTAGAGGTCTGTCTATTAGTCTGGAATACGCAGAAAGAATTAAAACGATATATGGTACTGTTGTTGCAACTGATAAGGATAAGTTTGAGAAAATTGATATTCCAATAACAGAACTTCAGTCTGATATTGAAGATGAGGCAATATTGGGTGTTGGCGATAGTTATTTATCCAAGGCATTATTAACTTCTATTATTAAGCCTAGAATGGAAGAGATATTGGAGATGGTTAAGCAAGATATTGAGAATAGTGGATATTATATAGAGTCTGATCCACGCGTTGTCTTCTCTGGTGGAGGATCTCAGCTAATGGGTCTGAAAGAGCTTGCTGGACATATATTCAACAAGCATATCAGAATAGGAAAACCTGTATTCTTTGAGGGAATGGCAGAATCAGTTAAAGGCCCTGCATTCTCAACAATAGTAGGAATGTTAATTTATATCTCGGAAGAAATAGAAGAGAAATATAATAACGCTACTTTAGATATTAAGGGAAATAAAGGAGCTTCTAATAAACTTATAAAATGGTTTAAAGACAACTTCTAAAATCCCTAATATCTAATAATTTAGATAAGTAGTGTATTATCTAAAAGTCATATCCAACAGTTAATTTAGTAACTGTATCCAGATTTTCTTTTCCAGCAGGAACTTCAGAAATATGCTCAAGATCAACTCCAAACTTTAAGTATAAAGTTTCTGTTAGGTCTGATTTTATAAAGCTACTAGACTTAGTAATTGTTGAAGCTGTGCTTGTGGAAACTGTAAGGTTCTCACCGAATTTTAGTGTATCAGTAATTTTCCAATTGAAATCTCCACCAATTTTAGCAAGTATACTATTGTCAACGCTCTGACCTGTTTCTTTCGTTTGTCTCGCACCAATACTAGCTTCAGCTGTTAAGTCAATTTTATCATCCTTATATATTTCTCTACCGAAACCAACTAGTTCTGAGATTCTATAGTCCTGACCGCTAAATCTGTCATTAATATATTCTAGTTCAACAAAGCTATAGTTTTTATCTGTCAGATTATATTTTGTTTGGTTGTTAATTCTATACTCTTCTTCAGTTCTAATATCGTTGTTCTTATTCGTGCTTGTGCTGAATTTAGTTATATTTGATATTTTATCTGTAAAGATATATTCAAAATCACCTTCAACTCTTGCTGTTTGTTCTTCTGTGTTACCTGTAGCAAAACTTGCTCCAAGCTCAAGACTTCCTTTCCAGTTTTTTTCTACTTTGTCTGAGTCAGATTTGCTATCACCAGCGGCAGGGGCAAGATTAGATAATTTTTGGCTATTTGTATTTTCGATACTCACAAGATTAACAGATTCTATGTCGTCTTCTTTCTTTAATACTTCTAAATAGTTCTCTATTTTTGAAGAAAGCTGAGGGTTAGATTTTTTTGCAGCATTTGCCACAGCATTAATGATAAAATTATCATGAGTATAGAATGCGCTTCTAATGGATTTAGCAAGCTTGTCCGGTATTCCTATGTCTGGAGTAGTGGCCGCAGGTATATTTGTTTCGGCATGTGAGCTATATGAAGTTATAAATAGTGACACAAATAATGTCGTAACTAATATTTTATTTTTAGTGAACATAAATTAATACCCGTCGGATTATTAAATTTTTTGTATAAACTGCATAAAAAAAAATAAATGTCAAATGTTATAATAAGCTGTATGTTATGTAATGTAAAAAATGTGTAGTTATGTCAGTCATAATAAGTATAAATATTTTATACTAGCTAAACTATAATTGATTATTATCAATTACAGTTTGGTGTTAGATGATAGTATTGACAATACTGATTGGAGTTACACCTTATCAGTGTTTTGCATACTAATATAGTACGTAAAAAATATCCTTCTTGCTCAAAGCCAGGCTTGTCCTGGCTTTGTATATTCTACAGATTTTTTTGGATTATTTTGTTGAGTTATTATTCTTTTTCATCTGACATGGTTTCTAGGTAACTAATTAGGTCAAGTCTGTCTTTTTCTTTCTTAATTCCTGCAAAAGCCATCTTAGTTTTTGGCTCCCATTTCTTTGGTTTAGTAATATAGTCGTCTAAATTTTCCTTGTTCCAAACTAAAGTACCTTTTTTAGACAAAAATGCTTTTGAATACTTAAAACCTTCTATTTCAGCTATTCCTCTGCCTACAATATTCCACAGATTTGGAGCAGATTTAGATTTTGCTCCTTTTTTGATTTTATGACAAGCAGCACATTTCTTGAATATTTTAGCACCTTTTTTAAGGTCTCCATCTGCGTATGCAGGTGCAGTCAGTGTAAATGGTATAGTTAATAATGATGCTATTACAATTGTTTTAATAACTCTTTTCATATGAATCCTTATAATGGCCTATATGTGTTTACGAATATTTATAATTATATCTTTTAATTATTAACAATGTTTGATTTATATCAACCTATATTAATATATTTGCTGATATCAAGTGCTATAGGCTGTGTGTGGTTTTTTTCTGTATTTTTATATGTATAAAGAAAGATATAGTTTGACAATACACTATGCTGCTGATAATGATTATCAGAATCATCTATATAAGCGCTAGATAATTATTAAAAATAGAGGAAGATATGAATGTAAATAGAAAAGATTTATGGCTATTTAGGGGTATCCTTATTACTTTGGTGGTAGCATTAGTAGCTAAAATATTTTTTATGGTAGACCCTGTAAATGCAGGTTCTAAAGAAACATCTAAAGAAACTCCTGTAAGTACAAAGAATATTGTTAAAGAAGTAGATAAAAGAAAAATTCTTATTATTAAGGGTGGGTTTGTTAATGTTTACTCATCTAGGAAAGAGCAGCTAGTAAGTGATTTATTTGAAGACTTTACGAAATCTACAGGTATTAAGGTTAATTTTATAACAGATAAGGCTGGTAAGCTAATTTCCAGAATGCAAGCAGAGGGTAAGTATTCGCCTGCTGATTTGTTTTTAACGAGTGATGTTGGGAATCTTGAATATGCTAGATCATTAGGTTTATTAAAAGGCTTTAAATCAGAAACTCTTTCGAAGAAAATTCCAGATCGATATAAATCAATAAATGAAGATAATAGTATTAATTGGGTTGGATTAACATTGAGAGCGAGAGCGTTAATTTATTCCAAAGATAGAGTGAAGCCAGAAGAGCTGTCTACTTATGAAAATCTTCAAGATAAAAAATGGCAAGGTAAGATACTAGTAAGGTCTTCTAGTAATATCTATAATCAGTCTTTATTAGCATCAATAATTGAAGAAAATGGAATTGAAAAAGCTGATATTTGGACAAAAAATATTGTAGATAATATGGCAAGAAAACCTCAGGGCGGTGATACTGATCAGATTAGAGCAGTAGCTTCAGGTGAGGGCGATATTGCTATAGCAAATAGTTATTATTATGGACGTCTATCAGCATCTGAAAGGGAAGAAGATAAGGAGATAGTCCAAAAGACTGGTATTTATTTCCCAAATCAGGATACTAAGCTTGATGATGGAACATTATCAGAAAATTATGGTACTCATGTGAATATTAGCGGTGGTGGTGTTGCTGCAAGTTCTAAAAATGCAGATAATGCAATAAAGCTTTTGGAATTCTTAGCAAGCAATAAGGCTCAGAAAATATATGCTGAGAAGAATCACGAGTTTCCTGTAGTCGAAGGTGTAAAAGAATCATCAATTGTTAGCAGTTGGGGAAACTTTAAAAAGAGTAAATTACCATTATCTGCCTTGTCTAAGCATAGGGAAGATGTTATGAAAACATTTGATAAATCTGGTTGGAGATAAAATAGGTGATCCCACTACATTATTATTAAATGTAGTTTTCTGGGATAGCCGAATGTCTCAGAGGAATATGGTGGCAATTATAGGTCAAAAAAGTAATACAGATATATATTCAAGGTTATTTGCTCAAGTTAGCAATGTAATTCTTCTGTTTATTATATTGATTTTTGTTGCCCCGTTCTTGTCTTTACTCTCTTCGCTATTCTATGATTCTGGTACTACTTTATCTCATCTGTTTGATACGGTTTTGGGCGGTTATTTACTAAATAGTATATCACTTCTTATCGGTGTTTCGCTTTTGGTATTATTGATGGGAGTATCAACGGCTTGGCTGTTATCTAATTACAAATTTACAGGGTCTTCAATTTTCTCTTGGGCTCTATATTTGCCAATAGCTATTCCTGCTTATATATCTGCATTTAGCTATGCTGGCTTGCTTGAGTATGCTGGGCCAATTCAGAGCTTTATTCGCGACTTCTGGGATCTAGGTAAGGGAGAATATTTCTTTCCAGATGTCAGATCTATTGGTGGAGCAATTTTTATATTATCAATTACATTTTATCCTTATGTATATATTTTAACCAGAGTTGCTTTTGAGTCCGCTGGCGGTGTAGTCAATGTTGGAAAAAGTATGGGATTTTGTAATAATGAAGTTTTTTGTAAAATAGCTGTAAACTACGCAAAGCCATCCATAATAATGGGTCTAACACTTGTTTGTTTAGAGGTTCTAGGGGATTTTGGAGCGGTACAGTTTCTTGCTGTTGATACATTTACTACTGCGATTTATAGGACATGGTTCTCGTCTAATAATTATATAGCAGCTTCAAATCTATCTCTTATGCTGCTTGCTATAGTTATTTTTTTGATTGTAATCGAAAAGAAAAATAGGTCTAAGGCGAAATATTATAATAACACATCTTTCACATCCAAAATTGTCAAGACTCGTCTTTCTGGATGGAAAAATATGCTAGCATTTAACATATGCTTTTTACCAGTTCTATTAGGATTTATTATTCCTGTATCAATATTATTATATAATTATATAAAGAATTTTGATGATATGAAGACTCTTGAAATAAGCGAGGTGATATCAAATAGTATATTAGTGTCATCTCTTGCAGCTATATTGGCTGTTATTATAAGCTGTTTTGTTTCGTATAAAATATTTTCAATTGTAGGCAATAAGAAGGCAATAAAATTTATTTCTTATGTAAAAATCATCAATGTCGGTTATGCAATCCCTGGAACGATAGTGGCCGTTTGCGTGCTTATGTTCTACGGTTGGGTTGATAGGGGTATTAATGAATTCATTGATGTTGGTTTGATATTTAGCGGGACATTATTCGCACTTGTTATAGCCTATGTGTTTAGGTTTTTGGCTCTGTCATCTGGGGCGTTGGAATCTGGTATGCATGGAATCACCAGAGAGATAGACTGGTCTGCAAGAATTTTTGGTATGAAGGGGTTTATGATTTTCCGAAAAATTCATTATCCTATTATAAAGAAATATGTGTTGGTTGCTGCGATGTTGGTTTTTGTGGAATGTATGAAGGAATTGCCAATTACTTATATAATTAGACCATTTAATTTTAATACATTATCAATTAAAACATACGAGCTTGCATCTGATGAGCAACTGATAGAGTCTTCTTTCCCTGCTTTGATAATTATATTGATAAGTTTGTTTCCAGTATATTTTACATGTAAAAAAATATTTAGCGATAAAGAATAAATTCTTGCTAATTTTCAGAAAAATATATATCAAGCTGATACTATGTTTTAGTTTTGCGGTCGTGGCGGAACTGGTAGACGCGCAGCGTTGAGGTCGCTGTCCATTAACGTGGGTGGAGGTTCAAATCCTCTCGACCGCACCAAAATATTTATTTTGCTAAAACATATCAAAATATATGATATTATAAGTCATTACAGTCGGTATAAAATATTTGACTGTCTGAACTTATCCAAAGTTTGTAGTTTATTCAAAAATTTAAGGGATATAAAATGAAATCTATTCTGGTACGGACTACAATTTTACTTACTATAGCAATCGTATCTATAACAATTTTAGGGTTTTCTACGAATGCTGTAGCAGGATCTCATTCTAGAGAAGGTAAAAATCATTCGCATGAAGAATCATCAACCGCTGCTGATGGAGCTATTGAAGGTCTTGAGCTTAATGATGGTAGAAAATGGGATATGGATACTCATACAAGAGCTAGTTTCCTTGGAATGGCTCAGTCCTTTTCTAGTGCGGACAGAAAATCTTTAGCTGGTGATGGTTTAAAAAAGCTAGGTACAGATTTGCGTAATGGCGTAGATAAACTAATAGAGGGTTGCACTATGGAAGGGGCTGCACATGATCAGCTGCATACATATCTTATGGGTTATATTCCAGCTGTAGAAAAGCTGTCAAAGTCTGGAGAAATAGATGATGCTAATATAGTTGGTCATTACTTAAATAATTACAATAAATATTTCAAATAACCAATTGTTTTTCCAGTAATATCAATTAATCAATTTTTGTACAGTTAGTGGTCGGTATTAGCTACTGAAAATAAGTTTTATTGTGTGTTTAGTTATTTGGATATTGCTTAAATGCTACGAAAATATATTGTCTAAATATAGGTTATACTTATTTATAAGGTAATTATTGAGTATATTTTAAAGCCCATTCAACATATTAGTTTCTGAAGCTCAGTTCCCAACTATTTCCAATATCAAAGGTTATTTTCTCTGCGCTTCCTGCTATGTTTTCAAGAACTCTTTCTGTAGTTATAACTTCTTTTGGTGGAATTTCGTTAACTTCTGCATTTAAAATAAAATGATTCATGACGCGATTACCTTTGCTCATGATATTTATATGAATAGGCGGTATTTTTTGATATTCATCAGCCGTGTTTTTAAGTGATATTTTTAGGCCAATGTCCCAGCCAGTATCACCACGTTTTTTCTCCATTGTCATATCGTTAAAAATTATGTTATCAACTTTCTCCTGCCCAAACATGCTAGGGAAAAACTCTCCATAAAGAGATAATGAAAATGAAGTAATAATAAGTAATACTACAAAGGATATTACTAAAGATTTACTAATTTTAGTGGGTAAGTTCGTATTAGCTGCTTTTTTAACTATTTTAGTCTTTTTAAACTTTGGTTTTTTTATTTTAAATTTTTCTTTTGCTGGCTTGCTAATTTTTTTATCATCAGATGCTGTATTTTTATCTGCTTTTTCCGATACTTCTTTTTCAACGGTTGTTTCATCTTCCGAAATGAAATCTTGGAACCATATATGCGAACAATTTTTGCATTTTACCTTTCTTCCTTTCTCTGTTATAGAGCCTTCTGGAAGTCGGTATTGTGTATTGCATTCATTACAAGTTAAGAGCATGCGTAAAACTATTTATTTTCAATATTGATTAGATGAATAAGAGCTTATATGATGTTTATAGTATTTTCAATAAATAGAAATTCTTTTAGGTGTGTAATTGTTTAAATTTATTAAATTAGTTGTTTTATTAGTTGTCGTCTTTGGTGCAATCTGGGCTGGTGGTTTGTTTTGGTTCAAAATGTCAATTGCAGATAAGAAGATTGTAATTGATAGGCAAACAGATGCAATTATTGTACTGACAGGTGGTAGTAACCGTCTTAAGGAAGGGGTTGATCTGCTGATAAATAACTTTGCAGGCCGTCTTTTTATCTCGGGTGTAGGAAAAGGAGTTACTTTTTCAGATTTATTCCAGAATTTAGGTTTTAGTAAAAAAGATGGTGACTATCTTGCTCAGGTAGAAGAACTAAAATCTAGAATCGAATATGGATATGAGGCTAGAAATACAAAAGGAAATGCAAAAGAAGTCGTAGAGTGGGTAAAAAATAAAAATTACAGGTCAATAAGACTTGTGACCTCCAATTATCATATGGTAAGAAGCGTAATGGAAATAAGATCGCTAATGCCTGAGCTTGAGATTATTGAGCATACCATTATTTCAGAGAACGTTAAGCTAGATGATTGGCTTTCATTCAAAGGTAGTAGAAATCTGATAATAAACGAGTATAACAAACTATTGATGGCTGGAATAAATATAGAATTCCAAAAACGAAAAGAGCGATAGAGAAGGGATCTAAATGTACAAAATATTTTTTAAAATCAGATCAAATATCTTTATGATATTATTTTCACTTTGGTCTTTTTTTGTATTCATAGTTTTCTTTCCAGTTCTTATATTATTTCCTAATACTGTCTTAAAGTTTGCTTATGTATGGGCTAAGGGTCTAACTATTCTAGCTAAAATATTTTGCAATATAGATTTTGAGGTAAGAGGAATAGAACATACAGAGGGTAATGAAGCCATGATTATTGCATCTAAACACCAATCTGCATGGGAGACAGTTGTAATGTATCTTGTTCTTAAAAGGCCATTATATGTTTTTAAGAAAGAGCTTCTGAAAATACCTATTTTCGGTTTTTATCTAAGGGCAGTTAAATGTATTACAATTGATCGTTCTAAAGGAACTGCATCTTTGAAATCTATGCTTAAACAGGCAAAAGAGCGCGTGAAAGAGAATCGACAAATTATAATTTACCCTGAAGGTACAAGAGTAAAACCAAAGGAAAAATCAAAATATCATTCTGGTGTAGGTGCAATATATAGTGCTACAAATACTAAAGTAGTGCCAATGGTATTGAATTCTGGTATTTTCTGGCCTAAGAAAGGTTCTATATGTAAATCTGGTAAAATTATATTCCAGTTTTTACCGCCAATTGAATCTGGTATGGATAAAAGAGAGTTTCTAACTCATCTTGAAGATGTTATGGAAAAGGCATCAGATAAGCTTATAGATGAAAGTAATGCTACATAGTTCTAATTCTTGATAGTTCTTTATAATTCTTGTTTATTAATGGATCAGTCCGTCTGAGTTCTTATTTTTTCTATGTTTTCTGAAATTCATGAAATACTATATAGCTTTACTTGCAATATAAACGGTTTCTGTTATACAAAAATAAAAGTTTAATGGAAATTTTTAGAGTAATAATTACTAAACAAAATATATGGCATTAATAGTACAAAAATTTGGTGGAACTTCTGTTGCGGACATAGATAGAATTAAAAATGTTGCAAATAAAGTTAAAAGAGAAGTAGACGAAGGAAATAGCGTTATCGTTGTTGTATCCGCTATGGCTGGTGTAACTAATCAGCTTGACGGATGGGTGAGAGAAATTTCTGATCTTAATGCAGAAGTTTCTAAAACAGAATATGATGTAGTTGTTTCTTCTGGTGAGCAAGTCACAGCTGGCTTATTGGCGTTGACATTGCAGTCTATGTCAGTAAAAGCAAAGACGATGTTAGGTTCTCATATTCCTATCAAAACAGATGAAACATTTGCAAAAGCTAGGATAGAGTCCATTGATTGTGAATCAATAAACATAGCTCTGAAAGAAGGTAATGTTATTATTGTACCTGGCTTCCAAGGTATAACTTCAGGCGGGCATATAGCAACATTAGGCCGTGGAGGCTCAGATACTTCTGCTGTTGCAATTGCTGCTGCTTTGGATGCTGATCGTTGTGACATATATACAGATGTTGACGGAGTTTATACAACAGACCCACGTCTTGCTCCCAAGGCAAGAAAACTAAATAAAATAAGTTATGAAGAAGTGTTGGAAATGGCATCTCTTGGCGCAAAAGTATTGCAGACAAGGTCTGTGGAAATGGCAATGAAATATAATGTTCCTGTTCATGTAAGATCAAGTTTTTCGGAAGATCTAGGTACATTATTAGTTGATGAGGATGAAATTATGGAAAGAAGATTAATAACTGGTATAGCATATAGTCGCAATGATGCTCAAATAACATTAGTAGATGTTGAAAATACTCCGGGGGTTGCCGCTGATATTTTTGGTCCTTTGGCAGAGGCAGAAATAAATGTAGATATGATTGTACAAAATATTAGTGAAGATGGAAAAGCTACTAATGTTACATTTACTATTGAGAAAGCTGATCTACAAAGAGCTATTTCTGAATTAGAAGATGCTAATATCACATGTAAGTCAATTCTAACAAATACTGAAGTATCTAAAATTTCTGTTATTGGTGTCGGAATGAGAAGTCATGCTGGTTTGGCTCAAAGAATGTTCAAAACTCTTGCTGATAATAGTATAAATATACATGTTATTTCTACATCGGAAATTAAAATTAGTGTGTTAGTTGATGAGAAATATCTTGAGTTAGCATTGAGAGAGCTTCACACTGCGTATGAACTTGATAATTAATTACTAAAGAACAGCAATAATAATTTATATAAATTGGGGTAACTTATGAGTAATAAATCTCTAGAGCAATTATGGAAGAAAGGAACTGATTTCCTTGGTACTGATCATGCTATATTAGGTGGTGCAATGAGCTGGATTTCAGAGAGAAATTTAGTATCTACTATTTCCAATGCAGGTTGTTTTGGGGTTATCGCTTGTGGTGCGATGTCTGTTGATATGCTTCGAACTGAGATTATTGAAACGCAAAAAATGACTAAAAAACCTTTTGGTGTGAATCTTATTACAATGCATCCTGATCTGGATGAGCTAGTTGATCTATGTGGTGAGTTGGAGGTAACTCATATCGTTCTTGCGGGAGGTTTGCCAAAAACGGCAACGATAAAGCGAGCAAAAGAATTTAATATGAAAGTAATTTGTTTTTCTCCGGCTGCTTTGTTGGCTAAGAAAATTATAAAATCTGGTGCAGATGCCATCGTAATTGAAGGCAGTGAAGCAGGTGGTCATATAGGGCCAGTTTCAACATCTGTTTTGGCTCAAGAAATCATTCCATACGTTAATGCAGAATATCCAGATATTCCAGTTTTTGTTGCTGGTGGTATTGCAAGGGGTGAAACGATAGCTTCATATTTGCAGATGGGTGCTTCTGGTGTTCAATTGGGTACAGCGTTTGTATGTACTGATGAGTGTATTGCTCATGAAAATTTCAAGAAGCTATTTATTAAGAGTAAGGCAAAGGATGCAACGATCTCAGTTCAGATTGATCCTGATTTACCAGTAATTCCTGTGAGAGCCATAGAAAATAAAGCAACTATTGAATTTGAGAATTTGCAAAGAACGGTTTCAGAAGAATATAGAAGTGGTGATCTTGACAAGATGGAAGCACAGTTGAAAATAGAAAGATTCTGGGCTGGGGCTTTACGTAATGCTGTTATTGATGGTGATGTTGAAAAAGGATCCGTTATGGCTGGTCAGTCAGTAGGGATGGTGAAATCTGTGCAACCAGTTTCTGAGGTGGTAGATGCATTGATATCTCAAGCTAATGAATATCTAGAAAAGTAAGCGTTTTTACTTTGTGTCATATGCATTTCTAATCATCAAAATGGCTAATTCCACCAAATTTATCGGTATAATAGGCGGTAATATTATCATTTAGTTGGGGCGCTGTATAATTTAGACTGTTGGATATAATTCCTTCCAAGGTGTAAATAGATTTTTTGTGTCCGTTTTCTAATTCATATTTATATAAAACACTTTCACAAGGTTTGATAGAATGTATTCTCTCACTAGGAAAATCATGTTCATGTATTATTCCTTTAATAGGTTTGCCTGTAAGATAACACAATATTGAGAGGCAGAACTCCCAGAAACAGACTCTTATTATTACAATTATAGAAAGTAAAAGTAGTATAATTTTACCAGTTAATATTAGAGTGAAAAATAAATCCTTAGATTCTAGATAAATAGCGTAACTTGCAAGCGATTCCTTTATCAAATCATTCACTATGTATATTGATAAAAACCCTGCAATAATCTTGAATGGATGCCGTAATAAAAAAGCAATAGGGGGATAAAAATAATGTCCATAAATTCTTCCAAAAGCAGCAATTGGTAATGTACCAAAAAACATAATTAACCCTGAGCCCCCACCTATATCATCTCCTACATAAACTTCATACATTCCGTACAGAATAGCTACTGTAACAGCAAGTTCAATTGTCATATAGAACACAATAAAAATAATATTTAAACCGAATTTTGTAAAAGATGAGGAGTGGTTACTAATTGTATAATACATCCACGGTATTACACACATAATTGCAATTACCCCAATAAATATAGCTAGTTTATCCATTTTTTATCCGTCATTATTTTGATATTGATTCTATGCTGTCCCTATTCATTTTGTAAATGAACTTTTATTGTGTAATTGTATTTTTTTATATTAGAAGTTTAGCAATAATGTACATTATATACCAGTATTTATTATTTAGGGCTATTTATTAGCCAAATTTTCGACCACTTTCTCTAAGCCTGATACTACTCTAGTTAATGAGTCGAAATCTATTTTATCTATAGTATCTGTAGATCTATGGTAATGGGGATATCTGAAAACAGCGGTGTCTGTAACCATGATGGCGGGATAATCTACTTGCCAGAATGACCAGTGATCCGACCAACCAACGCCCGGAACAAAATCCGCAATAATTCCCCCTTCAGATGGCATTTCACTATTCTTTCGGAAGCTGGTTATAGCTCTATATAATAAATCTTCTGAATTAAGGTTGGAAACAAAGCCAATAAAATTTCCAGTGTCGGGATAAAACCAATTTAGTGGAGGGGGGTATTTCTGGCTTCCTTTCTCATTACTGTAATAACCCATTGTTTCAAGTGATAACATAGCTATTATATTTTCATTATCTGCTTTTAGTTGGCGCGCATAAACAAGGCTACCCATAGTCTCGGAATGAAAATATGGAGGTTCTTCATTGGCAAATGCTACAAAACGAATTGTATATTTTTGATGTTTATTGCTAAATATCTTTGCTAGAGCTAATGTTGCGGCAATACCGCTAGCATTATCATTAGCTCCTTTTGTATTTGCTCCAGTGTCGTAATGTCCGCCTATGATAATGATTTTATCAGCATCTTCGGTGCCTTTCAATTCTGCAATTATGTTTCTAGCGATTTTATTATCAACTTTATAATCTTGTGTAGTTGTTTGATATCCCATTTTGCTAAATTCAGACTTAATATATTCTGCTGCACGATATAATGAGCCGTCTTCCATGTGTCTTGGGCCAATTGTTTCTGATAAATAGTCTATATGATTAAATAGATCCGATTTAATAGATAACTCTGCAGGGGTTAATGCGTTTACTGACCCGTCAAAAGACGTTCCCGGCATCTTCCCCGGTATATTTGTTCCAAAAATAGTGCAGCCAGTAATTAATAATATTAATAATAATATTAACGATGTTACTAAAGATATTCGTAAGATATGTGTAAATAACATTTTTATCATGGAATGAGTTTAACTTATTCAGTGTATAGTTTTAAACTACAGTTTAAAATACTATTAATCCATAAATAAGAATAAATTACAATCATTTGACGTTGAACTTAGGTTATAAGAGCCTGTTAACCCTCCGCCAACTAGGCAGACAGTTGCAATTGAACCATTATAGTAACCGCAATTGCGCTATTGTCCCTTTGTACTCATTATTTATATTAGTTGCCCCTGAGTGTCCCACCAGTGTCCCATAGAAAGCCACAAGTTTTTGCATATATTTAAACTTCCATATACATTATAGAAATAACTTTGTATTTGTATATAATGTTATATATTGAAATTAATATCCACAATTCTATTTACAATACTAAAATTGGAGGGGTTTTATTATACATAAACATATTAATTTATGAAATATACAAAACTACATCAAGAATCTTCAGATATTATATCTATCTTCTATAAAAGAATTAAGATTTTTCTATCATTAATAACAATCAGTATTTTTAGTTCATCTTGTGCAATTGAATTAATTGGTATTGAGCATACAAAAAATAGTATGAGCAAGTCTACAACAGCACGTGTAAAAAATGAAAATATTAACAAGAAATATAAGAAGAAATTACAAAACACTTTTTTTAAAATGCAAGTTAGTCTTAATATTAATGGAAAATCTATTCAATTAAATAAAAGTTATTCTTGTGCTAATAAGCAGTCACATCTTTTAAATAACAAACGATTTATAGGAAAAGAGATAAATAATGATAAGTATCTTTTAGTGATTTCTGAAATATCCTGTAACTCACTTTTGTATACAAAACGTAATAATAACGTTGTTCCACATAAGCTTTATGCATATATTTTTGATAATGTTTCTTCTCCAGAAGTAATTGAATCAAACGATTTAAATAATAATAACTCTAAACTAACAATTAACAATTTTAATATTACCACTATCACTAAAGATGAGTATTTCAAATCTGATTATTTATATAAAACAAACAAAGAGAAACATATAAAATCTGGTTATTTGTATAATGCATTGATTTTAAAAGAAGCAGACCTATCACACGAATTTCAAAATAAGCTAAAATCTAATTTCTTTTATATAAAAACTCCAACTCAATTAGGTCAAATAGAAGATTTAGAATGGATATACAAATATTTTGAGATTAATAATAATAGATCTAATCAAGCCAAAATACTCAGCCATTTTGGGTATTCCTATGATAGAGGATATACATCTGGTTTAAGTGTAAATGATAACTTCCCTAATATTGATTGGAGCAATAATAATTATAAAGCACTGTATAAAAGTAATAATAACTATTATATTTCACAGCATAAGAATCTAACCTATTACAACAAATATAATTCCAATCATTTTTATAATATAGAATTACTATCAGGAAATATGGTTAAAAAAATAAGAGATTATGGCTATAATCTAGATTCATTAATATATGATCCTATAGATAATAAATTATATAATATCATCACTATATCATATGAAGGTGGCTCATGAGGAAATCCATTATAACAATATTAATAGTATTTTGCCTTATAAGCAATACTGGCTGTTATACCTCTTACATAGCAGCATTAAGTATTGTTGATGAGTAAGGCCAACATCAAAGATTAAACAGAATAAAATCGAATATAATAAAATTATTGAGACACTTAAGCCACTTGTCTTTAGAGCTAAACTAACCTTAGAAAGCAATAGTAAGCAATATTTTATTGAAAAAGAATTTAAATGCCTAGATTCAAATAATAAAATAATAAAAAGATTAAGACCTATTAGTATAAAATTAGAAAAAAATAAGTATATTGTTGTTCCTGTAATATTGCCTTGTAACAAGAAAAAAGATTTTTTATATGAGAATAATTACATTCCATCTATTTATTATATTGATGATATTAACTTATTAAATACTATTTCGATTTATCCACTAAATTTTACAACAAATAATAAAGAGCCAAAATTTAAAAATGGTAATCTCAATATTACTGTTAGGAAATCTGATAAAAATATTATTAAAGATAGTAGTCCGTTTAGATTTACAAAAGAACACTATAACAAATCAACATCATATAAAGCAGTAATATTAAAAAAAGCTAGGCTGTCTAAGAATTTTAAACAAGAGTTATCTAAGAATTTTTTTTATACAAAGGAACCTTTATTATTAACCGATATTAAAAGCACTGACTGGATTTATAAATATTTTAATATTTCATTACAAAATGAAAAATATAAATTTTTAGAAAAATTATATTTAGAGGATAAAGATCTAATAGCCAAGCTAAAATATTACAGTTGGGAATACAATAGTTTAGCTTGGCTATTAGATAGTAAATTCTATTTTAATACTAATATAAAAACTGATAATAATAATTATATATTTAATTTTGCGCTTCAAAATAATAATAAAATAACCTTCTATAAAAATAACAAAAATTCTAAGAAATATAAAATTATCTTACCATCTGGGAATGTTATTATTAGAGAAAATATTCCAAAATCAGTAATATATGATCCATTGGACAATAACTTATATCGAATAATATTTTTACATAGGCAGTTTTTAATAGAATAGAAGTAGTAAATGGGATTACGGTCAGACATCTAACCGCTTGTTAAGAGGTAACTACACCCCGAAGCAATTTATTTCATAATTATTCTTTCCTTTTCCCCCTACACAGAAAGGACTTCACTCCATCTTGTGGTATAATGTTTAGATACCAGTTCGGAGGTTGGTTTCCATTTATGGTTTATGCCTTGGGCGGCATAGAACACTGTATTGTTTCCTAATTGCTTATTTATTCCATCGACAAGCTGCATCAGGTTTTCTTCTTTCTCGCTATCTGTTGTTTTGACGGTATTAAATAACTCTAGCTGTTCATTATTCTTTTCCTGTAATCCAATAAGCATAATGCCCGCCTTTTTATATCTGAATCCTTCTTTGTATATTCTCACGGCGCACTCTCTAGAGTGATGAAGTATGTTTGCTGTATTGTCGCTACTATAAGGGAGTTCACAAGTGACAGAGCCGTTAAATTGCCTATCCTGCTTTCTATGTTTATTTGTGTGCGCATATATAATTATAGCACTAGCTGCCAGACCTTCCTTTCTAAGCTTCTCGCAAGCTTTAGCTGTGAATGTAGCTATAGACTCCTGTAATGGCTGCAACTCTGTTACAGGCGTTCCGAACGAACGAGAAACAGTAATTCCTTTCTTTGGTGGCGGAGCAAGCTCTATAGGAATACGATTTTGTCCTCGCAACTCCTGAACTGTTTTTAACCCTGTTATGGAAAGGGTCTTTCTAATCGTAGCATCATCTAGTTTCGTTAGCTGCTTGGCGGTTATTATGCATTTATCATTAAGCTTTGCAGCATTACGCCTGCCGATACCCCACACATCACCGACATCTAGTTTATTAAGTGCTGCATCCACCAGAGCATTATTATTTAATTCCAGAACTCCTTCTAGTTTAGGAGTTATCTTAGCAAAATTAGCAGCAGCCTTTGCTAGAGTTTTTGTTTCAGCAATGCCAACAGAAACAGGGATACCTGTCCATCTATATATACGCTCCCTTACTTCTCGACCATACTCACTCAAATTTTTATGCTCAAATCCTTTCAGCGATAGAAATGCCTCATCTATAGAATATATCTCAATATCAGGGCTGAATTGTGCAAGCACCTGCATAACGCGATGTGACATATCCCCATATAAAGAATAGTTGGAAGAAAATATCGCTACATTGTTTTTAACAAGTAGGGGTTTGGCTTTGAAGTGAGGCTCTCCCATCTTTATACCAAGAGCCTTAGCCTCATTACTGCGAGATATTATACAGCCATCATTATTAGAAAGCACAACAACAGGCTTCCCCCACAAGTCAGGCCTAAAAACCCTCTCACAGGATACAAAAAAATTATTACAGTCAATTAATGCGTGCATTGGTCATTTAAGTTATTTTGTAAAATTAGTAATAACTCTCCTAATGATTTTTGATTTTCTTAAGTAATAGTTTTTTGTCAGGAATATCAAGTTTATAACCGATAATTTTGTCATACAACATACTTGTTATCATATATTTATCATAAAGCTTTAAATATGTTTTCGGTAGCTGGTTAGGAACAAACCAAGAGTCATCCTTTTCTCTCTTTATAAAATTTAATTCAAGATCACCTATGTAATAAGAAGCCACCCCATTAGGAATTTCTATTTCATACGGAATTTTCATGTTTTCACTTAGCTGATATGAATAACCAGCATAAATAAAAACATTATATTTCCCTGGGTCAATTGGTGTCACTTTTAAATAATATTCTGGAGCTTCTTCACCACTTAATCCAGAATTAATAGAATCGGCAAATGCTAAATCAGGATTTTCTATATTGTGAACCGTTTTAGTCTTAAAAATGTTAAAATTATGGTTCATTGTAAACTTATCATTTTTTGTAAAATGTAACCCTATATGTTGATTCGGATTAGATTTAACTATAGAATAAATTATAGATTTTCCTTGTCTGTTTTGTGCAAGATAATCTACGTGTTTTTCATTGCTTCGTATATTACGTTTTTTAAAATCTTCTTTTGTAAGACAAGATGTAAATAATGTAGAGATAGCAATAATTAATATTATATAGTTTATTTTTAATAATTTCATATTCATCTCACCTTATGTATTGAATTAGTTACTATGCCCCATATTTCTGAGTTCATTTCTTCTGTGACTTTTATGGGGTTGTATTTATCGTTTTCTGGGACAAGGAACATTTCGCCCTTATGTTTTTTGATACGCTTTACTGTAAATTCGCTATTTACCACCGCAAGCACAACATCGCCATCCTTTGCTTCAAGTGAGCGGTCTACAATAAGTAAATCACCGTCATTTATACCAGCCCCAATCATGGAATCGCCAGATACACGTACAAAAAAAGTAGCCGCAGGATGTTTTATAAGATGTTGATTAAGATCTAAACGCCCTTCCATATGTCCATCAGCAGGAGAGGGAAACCCCGCAGATACAGAAACTGTGAATACAGGTATATCAACTTGTGAACTAATTTCGGGTGTTAATACCTCATCTACTTTCATATAATCTTCACTCCATCTAAATCATTAGTAAAATGTGGATTCTATATGTGTACCAAAAGTAAGGTATAATTCAAAGAGTATTGTTGTGATTTATGGCTGGTTACTATCAGCAAGTGTCCCACCAGTGTCCCATAAATAAAAAGGTGAAATATATAATCTCGGGAAATCGTTGGTGGTGGGGAGAGGATTCGAACCTCTGTACGCATACGCGGGCAGATTTACAGTCTGCTGCCTTTAACCACTCGGCCACCCCACCAGAGGTAATTCATATTAAAATAATTTAATACAAACGAGTAAGCCGCAAATATACACTTTGATTTTATTTTGTCATCCTTTTTTTTATAAAGAATAAATAAATTTTAATTCGTTAAGTTTTTATAATTATTATTTATTATTTTCATAGAGATTTTTTGTTGTGGAAATCATTTCTTTATGGCTGTCACCAAAAATACTGGATATTCCTTATCATTTTTTTGAGCCGTATAGGCAGTAAAGAATTTTATATCAGTAAATCCATTATTCTCTAAAATATTTTGAATATATTCTCGTTCAAATCCATCATGGAAAACTCCCTCTATATCTTCTGGGTGGAAAGTTCCATCTTCTTTGTCTAGGTCTGACAATCCAATCATTGCACCAGATTTTAAATGTTCTGAAAAAGTTTTAATAATTTGCTCCGTATCCTCTACGTGATGCAATGCCATGGCACTAACAATTAAATCAAATTCTGTATCTAGAGGAATGGATATAATATCTTGGCAGACTGCTTCTACTTTTCCATTAAGCTCAGGTTTGGAGATGAGTTTATCCAGCATCGCTCTTGATATATCTACAGCAGTTATTTTATTAACTAGTGGAGCAATATGTGAGCTTATTAACCCTGTTCCAGCACCGAAGTCCATAACATTCATTTTATTATTAAGTGGAATATTATCAATTATTGATGAGCTAACTGATGCAGAAAGACCATCTGCTGTAACGTTTGAGTCCCAAGTTTTTGCTTTTTCTTCGAATAGATCTTTTTGATTTGACAAATTTGACATATGAATTCTCCTAAAATAATTTTTGTTATCTTTAGAATCACCATTAAGACATTTTATTAAAAGTAATGTACTATATATTTACAAATAAAGCATAATTAGTTTTTTTGAATGCATAGTTAAGTAATATTTAGTGGTCTTGAAGCTTTATTTCTATTGGACCTTCTGCACGACCATGTATGAATTGTTCGACATAAGGGCTTCCACTATGGTCGATATCTGCTTTCTTACCTTGCCAGATGAAACGCCCTTCATATAGCATAGCTACATCATCAGCAATTTTTCTAACGCTCGACATATCGTGAGTAATTGTAATAGTAGTAGCTCCAACTTCCTCAGAACATTTTACAATTAAGTCATTTATTACATCTGCCATGATTGGATCAAGACCAGTAGTTGGCTCATCAAAAAATATGATCTCAGGTTCTGTAGCTATAGACCGGGCTAATGACACTCTTTTTTGCATACCGCCAGAAATTTCATCTGGAAATAATTCTCCAACATCTGAACCCAGACCAACAGAGTTTAACTTATTTATCGCGATTTCTTTGGCTTGCTTTTTATCCATTCGTTCAGCTTGAATAAGTCCAAATGCGATATTTTCCCATATAGTCAAACTGTCAAACAGCGCGCCACCTTGGAATAGATATCCAAATTTATGCATTAATTGATTTCTTTCGTTTTCATTTAGTTTTACTGTTTCTTGACCGTCAATTAAAACAGAGCCTTTAGTCGGTGAAATTAAGCCGATAATATTTTTAAGCAATACCGATTTTCCACAACCAGAACCGCCAATAACTACTAGTGAGTCACCTTTTTTGACTTCAAGATCTAGCCCTTTTAGTACTTTTTTGCTACCAAAACTCTTATGTAGATTTGAAACTTTAATTTTTGCATCAGTCATATTATTTTTATATCATAATTAATGTGTAAAGAAGAGCTGTGTTATTATATAGTTAGAACATAATATGAGTATAGAAGAACTCACAACCGCATTGATTGTTGCAATTCCAACTCCTTGAGCGCCACCTTTGGAATGGAAGCCATGATAGCATCCCATTAATGTTATTAAAAATCCGAAAACTGCAGCTTTTGTTAGTCCAGACATTACGTCCATAAATTCAAGAGATTCTAGTGTAGCTCGGAGATATCCATTAGGAGAAAACCCTAGTTTATGGATTCCAACAAGATAACCGCCATATACGCCGATTATATCAGAAACTAATACCAACAATGGTAGGGTAATAATTGCGGCGATTAAACGTGGAGCTATTAAATATTTAAATGGATTTGTAGAAAGTGTGACTAATGCATCAATTTGTTCTGTAACTCTCATCGTACCAATTTCTGCTGCTGTGGATGCTCCTATACGACCAGCTACCATTAGGGCAGCAAGTACAGGGCCAAGTTCTCTAGTGATAGAGATAACAACAATTGATGCTATAGACCCTTCTGCACCAAATCCTGAACGAGAAAATCCAGTATAGCTTTGTAGAGAAAGAACCATTCCTGTAAAAATAGCTGTAAGACCAACCACTGGAAGAGAATAATATCCTATTTCCATAATCTGTTTCATAACTGCAGATTTATAATATGGAGGCTTTACTGCAGATTTTACTGCATATAGTGTGAAGAGGGTAACCCTTCCTAGAACTTCTAGAAAATTTAAAACAAATCTACCTAATAAAGCAAAAAAATTCATAATATTAACACATATTGACTATATATAGACTCTATTATAGCGAGAACCAAGATTAGTTAATATCTCATAACTTATTGTTTCTGCTAGTTCTGCTATACTATTTATAGTACAATTTTCTCCTAAAATTTCAACTTTGCTATTAACTGTTATATTATCAATTCCAGTTATATCAGCAATTACCATATCCATAGAAACTCTTCCTATAACAGGAATTTTTACATCATCTATATGTAAATATGAATTATTTCCTAAACTTCTAAGATATCCATCTGCATATCCAATAGGTATAGTTGCAATTCTGCTTCCTGCTTTTACAGTTCTCGTTGCACCATAACCAACTGTTTGGTCAGAATCAATATTTCTTATTTGTAAAATTGAAGATTTTAAATCTACTACATTTTTAATATCGACATTTTTAGGGCGATTTCCTCCACCATAAAGTGATATGCCGGGTCTAACCATCTCAAAGTGATAATCATCATTTAAAAGGATGCCAGCGGAATTACTAAGGGTTGCTGGTATGTCAGGAAATAGTTTTCTAACTGAATCGAACTTTTCCAGTTGCTCTGCATTCATTTGGTCATTTGGTTCACTTGCACATGCTAGATGGCTCATGATGAATTTTGTATCAATATGACTTAATAGACTTTTGTTACGTGCTAAATCTTCTGCATCAGCTATATTAAGGCCTAGGCGATTCATTCCTGTGTCGATATGAATTATGGCAGGTAGATTAGTTGATAGTTCACGGGCGTAGTCATTCCATAATTTAATTTGTTCCATAAAATTTAATACTGGAATCAAGTTGTGTTTATGAAAGGCTGCTTGCTGATTTCTTTTTAATCCATGCAATATGTATATATTGTGATTATCGCCAATAATTTCTCTTAATTCTATTCCTTCATTAAGATGGGCAACAAAAAAGTTGTTGCATCCAGCCTGAACAAGCCTTTTGGAAACTTGCTCAACACCTAGCCCATAAGCATTTGCTTTAACAACTGCAGAGCATATTGCTCCATTCGCAATTGATTTCAATATATTATAATTATGTTCTATAGATGATAAATTGATTGAAAGTGTGGCTTCCGAAAAGTCTTCTATATTCCGATTTGGTATTAATTCTGGCATTAAGATTATCTCTTGGTTATCTGTATAAAATCCTAACTATTCTTCATGATAATGATCATAGTTACCAAATTTTGTAGTATTTTTATCAAAAAACAATGTTATGTTATTTACAGGTCCATGACGGTTCTTTGCAAACATAATCTCTGCGATACGGTCGACTTTATCCATTTTTTCTTGCCATTCCTGCATTTTATCAACGGATGATTCTGCTGGTTTTTCACGTTCTACATAATAAGCTTCACGATAGATAAACATAACTTGGTCGGCATCTTGCTCAATAGATCCTGATTCTCTCAGATCGGAAAGTTGTGGTCTTTTATCTGGGCGTTGTTCAACAGCACGAGAAAGCTGAGAAAGTGCAATAACTGGTATGTTTAGCTCTTTAGCTATAGCTTTTAGCCCCATCGTTATGTCCGATATTTCTTGTACACGACTAGCTTTTGCCATTTCACTTGAAGATCTCATTAACTGTAAATAATCTACAATTAAGATTGATAAATTATGTTTTCTTTTAAGCCTTCTTGCTCTTGTTCTAACTGCTGAAATGGAAAGGGCAGGTGTATCATCTATAAAAATTGGTAATTCATGTAGTTTATTGCTGGCCTCAATGAGTTTTTTGAATTCATCATTGTGCCTACTATTGTCTAGCTTTCCTCTTCTGATGTTGCCGGCATTAATACCTGAAAGAGATGAGATCATACGAGTGGCAAGTTGCTCCGCTGACATCTCAAGAGAAATGAAACCAACTGAGCCTAGAGGTTCGTTATTAGCTGCTTTATCTTTTTTATCTGAATTTTCTTGTTTTTTATACTTTTCCAGAAGATATTCCGCTGCATTTGTTGTTATATTAAGAGCAAACGCTGTTTTACCCATTGATGGTCTTGCTGCCAGGATTATTAGATCTGAATTATGAATACCGCCAATCATATTATCGATATCAGTGTACCCCATAGGTATACCACTAACGGCATCTCCACTTTGTGCTGCTTTTTTAGCAGTTTTCATACTTTCTATAATAGCATATTTTATCGGTGCGAAATTACTGTCGCTATTACCTTCGCTGGCTAGAGCAAATAATTTTTGCTCGGATGTTTCAATTTGTTCAGATGCTCTAAGCTCACCAGTGCTGGTAAAAGCATTATTTACCATATCTTCACCAATTTCTATAAGTTCACGGCTTACGGATAGGCTATATATTATGCTAGCATGAGTTCTTATATCTACAATAGTTGAGGACATGGATGCTATCTTTATAAGATATTTTGCTCCACCAATAGCCTCAAACATTTCGTCATTATCAAAGAAGTTTTTTAATGTAATAGGGGTCGCTATTAACCCTCTGTCAGAGAATTTTTCAATAGCTTCATATATTTTTTTATGAGCTTTTAAGTAAAAATGTTCAGAACGAAGAAAGTCACCAACGCGATCCATAGCTTTGTTATTGGACAATATTGCACCAAGAATAACCTGCTCTGCCTCAATATTATGGGGTGTTTCTCTATAGAGTTTTCCTTCGCTGTCAGAATCTTCGTCGAATCCTAAATTGTCATTGGCTTTTTGCATATAATTTATATAACTGAACTAAATGTTAACATCCATTTTAATATATATATTATTTTCTTTTTACACAATGAATCTAATGTTTTTATTTAATATTTATATCCTAAGCCTTTCAGTAGTCTTTTGGTTTCTACTAAGGGCATTCCAACAACATTTGAATATGAGCCATTGATATACTCAATGAATCCACCGCCTCTGCCTTGAATGGCAAAGCAGCCTGATTTGCCTTTCCATTCTCCAGAGTCAATATAGTCTTGTATTTCATCGTCTGATATGTAACAAAATTTTACCTTAGTTACGACAGTGCGACTGACTTGTTTGTTGTCTGGAGAAATTACAGAAACTGCAGAAACTATTTGATGCCTTCTGCCAGAGAAGCTTTTTATGATTTTTGTCGCTTCTTCTTCTGTGTCAGCTTTTCCGATTATTTTCCTCCCTAGTAGAGCTATGCAATCTCCCCCAATGATATAGCTGTCAGGATTGCTATTTGCTATAAATCTCGCTTTGTCCTCCGCCAGTCTTAATACGTATTTTCTTGGATTTTCATTTTTTAGCGGAGTTTCGTCTATATCGGCTGGTATAACTTTATCGGGAGTAATTCCTATGGATTCCAATAGTGATAGTCTTCCAGATGATGCCGATGCTAAGATTAGATTTTGTGCTATATTATTCATATATACTCATAAAAAATTACTTATGAAAAAGTTTCGGGCATTATATGATATGGGTATTTAGGCTTAAAATAGTAATATTCGTGGAATGCGGTTTTGTACAGCTAAGTCAGGTCAGTATAACGTATATATCTTTTGATGAAGATTATATATTATTTGTGACGTAACATTATGCGACCTTTTGTAAGGTCATAAGGTGTCATTTCAACTCTTACTGCATCACCTAATAGGATACGAATTCTATGTTTACGCATTCTTCCAGATGTATGGGCAATTATCTCGTGACCATTTTCTAACTCTACTCTAAACATTGCATTAGGTAGAATTTCTTTTACAACACCTTCAAATTCAAATAATTCTTCTTTAGCCATACTTAATCTTTTTACCAAAATTTATAACTGTAAAAATACAGGATTAGCCCGAATACATACTGAATATTTATTATAATGCAAGTTTTATGTGCGATTAATTGCAAAATGCTACTTAATATAGTTTAAAACACTATATATTGTAGTATTTGTAAAACTTTATACTTATCGGATATGTAATACGCAAATGAGGGTAAAGATCCTTCTGGCTGTATCGAAATCCACATCAATATTAGGTGTAAGCAAGTCCATTAGCAATTCCGAGCCATCATTATGTACGGATCTTTTTGCCATATCTAATGTTTCGAGTTGAGTAGGAGAAGTCTGTTTTACCGCATCATAATAGCTTTCGCAAATGAAGAAATAATCTTTTACCACTCGTCTAAATGGCGACATCGGTATTGTTAATTTTTCTCTTTGATTTTCAGTAACTTCACCGCTTGATAAAAGAACTAATCGTCTGATGTCCATTAAGAGCCTGTTTTCAACTATACTTAGATGAAGGTTGTATGGTCCTCGTTCTATAATTTCGCCACCAGGGTTTTTGCATAAATGAAAATAATTACTCTCAAGCAAGTCAGATACTGCTGTATTATATTCGTGTGCTACTTCTGCCGTTCTGTTTATAGAAGCAGAGTCATCAAGAAAAACATTTATTATTCGTTCATTAGACATATTATTTAAACTAAAATATTAAGTATTACTGCTCATTAATTAACTATATAAAATACATATATATATATCAAATATTCTATTTCAGTTGTTATTATATATATTGCTCTATACTGCAAGATCATATAACGCTTTTAATTTATTTTGCTTTATTTTTCTTAAATCAGTAAAAAAATAATGTAAATAATCTGCTTATATTGTAGTAAATATACATTGTTAATTTAATAATATAATATTTATATGTCTATAGATAATGATAACCCAGAAGAAGAGGTGGCTGTTGCCCTTACCTATGATAGGGGTATGAAGCAAGCACCCCAATTATCTGCTAAAGGTAGAGGTAATATAGCGGCAGAAATAATTAGAGTAGCTGAAGAGCATAATATTCCAATAGTAAATGACGGGAATTTGGTAGAAGTTTTATCTGCTCTTGAGCTGGAATCATTTATACCATTGGAAGCGTATGAGGCTGTAGCTGAAATTCTATCATATATATATAGTAAAAATAATGCACTTTAACAAAATATTAATTTTATTACTGACATAAACAGTGGCATTATATATATTTACCCCAAATTACATTGGTAGCTATTATGGAACATGATCATATAAAAGTTCTTTTTAAGGAAACAAACACATCTCTAGAAAAATCTCTGATAGATTTAGAGAGTGATAAGTTAATTGATATGGAATATTTTGATAAAATGGTTCAGAAATTATGTCTAGCTATACAAGGTCTGCCAAAACAAGAAGCTATTCAATATGAAACTCCATTGATGAAGCTGGCAAAAGATCTGGCTAGTTTGTCTGAAGAGCTTGATCGCAAAAGAGAGGAGCTTAAAAAGCAAATCCAAAATATAGGCCATCACAAAAAAGCACATTCATCATATAAAAATCAAAACTAATAGTAATATGGATATAACTTCAATATTAACATCTGCTTTTGCGTTGCTGTTTGTTTTATCTCTGATTTTTATTGCATCAATTTTATTGAGAAAATATGGTTCGGGTAGGGTCTTTGTAGATAACCCTGATAAAAAGAAAAGACTTTCTGTAAAAGATACACTAATTATTGATAGTAAAAGAAAATTGGTTTTAATCTCTAGAGATGATGTTGAGCATCTTATTCTGCTATCTCATGAAAATGAAACTATAATTGAAGGCAATATTAATAATGCAGAGATTGAGGACATGGATTCTGAAATCAGCAGTAAGGAAGCCTTAACTGATAGGGTGGTTAAAGTTGGCAATAAGAGTAGTTAGTTGCTGTGATTAATAATTTAGATAAATGATTTTTTATAATTTATGAGTTTGGGGAATTTAATGGTTAAAAAAATATTCATATTTTTTGCTGTACCGTTATTAGTAGTATCATTTTTGGCTTTTATGCCAATAGATTCCTATGCTCAAACAGTTAATATAGATTTTGGAAATGAGGGCGAGGGCGGTACTGTAACGGGGCATATACTACGTTTACTACTTCTTTTAACTATATTAAGTTTAGCTCCTTCAATTTTGATGATGGTAACCTCATTTACCAGAATAATTGTAGTATTATCATTATTAAGAAGTGCCATAGGTATACAGCAAACTCCTCCAAATTCTGTATTAATAAGTCTAGCATTATTTCTTACTTCATTCATAATGGCTCCAGTATTTGAAAAAGCCTATACAAATGGAATTGCTCCACTTATTGCAGAAAAAATAACTGAGAAAGAAGCCTTAGAACGTGTGGCAGAGCCATTCCATGAGTTTATGCGTAATCAGGCAAGGGAAAAAGATATAGGTTTGTTTGTTGATATGATAAATGCTGAGCCTGTAGAGAAGGCTGAGGATATTCCTTATCGAGTATTGGTTCCTGCTTTTATGATAAGTGAGTTAAGACGAGCCTTTGAGATAGGTTTCCTAATATTTGTACCATTCTTGATAATAGATATGATGGTGGCTGCTACTCTAATGTCTATGGGTATGATGATGTTGCCACCTGTTCTAATATCCTTGCCATTTAAGCTGATATTCTTCGTTCTAATTGATGGTTGGTACATGTTAAGTGAGAGCTTAATTAAGAGCTTCGTATTCTAGATAATATTCTAAAATTGAATAAGAGTGCAGTGCAATAGACACATAAAATTAATTTTTTGGTGTTTTTTTAGAATTATTAATATATAATTATTCTGTTTTATCTTGTCTAGATCTTTTAGACTTCAGTGTTTTTTATAATAAAAAACATCTTTTAACATATTACCATTCCGGTAATTAAACTTTATAGAGGAACAAATAATGTCAAATAGTATTTCTATTGATAAGTTAACTGTATCTGGTGTAATGAGTTTGGAAAAAGGTAAACCTGTTGTAAAAGCTGATGTCAAATATATCTCAAAAGGATATTACCAATTTCTTGTTATAGATGAAATTCTAATCAAGGAAGCCGTAAAATTACTTATTAGTTTTCGAGATGATGCTGTGCGTAAGAATCCAGAAATTGTTTTTCATACGCAAGGTGATTTGATTGCATTTACAGCTAGCAGATTTTCAAAGATATTTCATTTGAATAATGCAAAGTTTATACCACAAAGAGCACATTGTTCAGATACTGAGTTACTTGTTCTTTAGATTTGGTTACATTTTTAGCGCTTATTTAAAAAGAAACACCCCTCCAGGTGCTCCTTTTTTTTAAGCGCTCTTTTTTACTTCAAGTATTTCTCTAGCGAAGTTTTCTCAAGAAAACGATCAAATATTTTCTCAAGAGATGACTCAACGGAACAACTAAAAAGACCGCTTAATTTATCACTCATATTTTTCTTTGGTTCATATTTTACGCCATAAACATCATATTCTTTCTCTATAAGATTCGTAATATATTCATCGCTTGTAAGGATTTCGTCAATAAGACCTTTCTCTTTAGCAATAGTACCCATCCAATATTCGCCAGTGGCTATATTTTCAATATCTAACTCAGGTCTGTATTTTGTTATATGATCTTTGAATAATGTATGAATTACTTCCAGATCTTCTTTAAGCTTTTTTCTTCCTTCATCAGTATTTTCTCCTAGAGTAGTAATCGTAGTTTTGTATTTTCCAGCTGTATGATGTTCAATATCTACATCATGTTTTTTAAGGGCTTTGTTAAAGTTTGGTATTTGAGTTACCACACCAATTGAGCCGGTAATTGCAAATGGTGCCGAAATAATTCTGTCAGCAACACATGCCATCATATATCCGCCGCTAGCTGCTACTTTGTCTACGCAAACTGTAAGAGGGATGGATTTTTTTCTAATTCTATCAAGTTGAGAAGCTCCAAGGCCATAGCTATGCGCTGCTCCTCCTGGGCTTTCAATATTAACTACAACTTCATCATCAGGAGTGGCTATCGAAAGTACGGCTGTTATTTCTTTTCTCAATTTTCCGACTTCACTAGCTCTTATGTCGCCATTAAAGTTAATTATAAATCCTCTATTATTTTTGCCTTTTGGTAATTCAAGATCATCCGAGTCAGAGTTCTTGGATTGTTTCTTCTTTAGTTTTAATTCTTTTTTTAGGGATTTCTTTTCTAATTTTTTCTTCTTCTTTTCATCTTTTCTCATTAGATCATAAACTTCCTCATCTAGAAGCTTTTTCTGTAATCTGTCTTTAGTCTTTTTGAAATCTTTATTTAAATTTCTTATTTTAATATCACCTTCATCTTTTGATGTATCCTTTTTTGAGGATTTAAGGGCAATTAGGGCAACGATAAGAATAAAGATTGTAACTGCCTCAGCAAGAAATAGTGAGTATTGTGAAAGAAATTCTGACATAATATACCAATAAAATTATTTAAATAAGAATTTAGATTTTATAAATTTGTTAGTGACATATGTAAAGATATAAAATTATTCCCAATAATCAATCCATTCTGTTTTTTGGGTTAATTCATCCATTTTTAAGTCGCATGGTAATGTTGTCTTTAATGGCCAGTTTGCTTCTCTGCTTCTATCTAGGAGTTTATCTTCGCCAAAAGCAGATAATAATACTTTTGAGCATGTCATCTGAGTTCTATCGTCATTATAAAATAAGAAATCATAGGGGATAGGTGATTCATTAGCATTTAAGGCTCTTTGTGCTAGTTTGTCGAGATTTTTAAAATGACTGAAATTTAGATTTTTTGGTCGAAATAGGGCGACTTTTATCTTGTCGTAATCGTCAAAATATTCCTGCATATCTTTTAGTAAAAGGCCGCTTTTGCTATCAGCTAAATTTTGAGCATCTGATACTATAAGGCTTTTTTCTCCATAGCTAATTTCATATACTACCTTCACTCCTGCAAATTGACAGCCATCAATATTCTTTATCATATTTGAGAAAAAATCGGATGATTCTACTAGGATTAAATCACCTGTTCGTGCTTTTTCGTAAATCTCTTTATATCTTTTGCTGACTTTTCTATATTTGCAGTCTGAGCATTCTAAGGGAAATGCAAAATGCATAGCTGTATATACAATTGCAAATATTAATATTGATATTGTCGTTCTTCTTGAGAATATTGCTGCTGTATTTTTCATGATATTGAGCCTAAAATATAGGTTAAAAATCTATGATAATTTGAGAATATTATAAGTAAGACTCCGGGGTTGAAAAATATAAGAATTATAAGTGTTGTGCAGAAAATATTTTGAGGCAATAGGCTAGATATTCTCTTATTTAATAAATATATTATTGTCGTTATTAATATAACAAGTGTATGGATGTAATTATGAGGGTTTATAATTACAAAACTAGCTAAAAAAAGAATTAATAATGAAATGGAAAATTTAGATCTGAATCCTTGTTTTTCGCCGTGTAATAAATAGGCAAAAAATAGGAATATAGATATTGAATAAATACCAAATACCCCGACTAAAAAATACGATATCACAGAAGTAAGGCAAACAGATAGATAGTAGTTTATGGCTGCAAAACTTAACGCATTCTCATCTGGCTTTATTTCTTGTTTATCTTTCTTTGATTTAAAACTAAACATTAATATCTACAAATAATATCTTATATATTAGGTTAATAATTCATTCTAATGCTTTGAATATCAAAAACTACTTCCACCAAGCTTTAAAAGTTTTGGATTAAAAATAGAGTTTACATATTTGTCATCTATCTCGTAGTCATATTGTTCTATAAGGACTTGTCGTGGTTTTTCTAGTCCTGGACGGTAATATCTGAACATTCTAGGGGATGAGAATATTTTATCAACTTCTTTGTTTTCTTTATATAGTATAAAAAATGGATCTGAGCCAACATCATAAACCCCATATCTCATACCTGAAGAAGCTACCGTACTAAACATTATATTATTGCCATTTTTTAGTTCTTCAATTGCATATTCAGGTAGGTCGGTTATTTCCTCTCTGTTGTATGCTGGTACGTCCATAATTATATAGCCATCTTCATTAACTATTCTTGATACAAACTTAAAAAATTCGGTGCTATATAATCTGGCAATATCGTAATTATGTGGATATGGAAAATCTATATAGATAGCATCATATTTATTTTTTGTGTTCCTAACAAAGTAAAAGGCATCCTGAATTATTGTTGTTACTTTTTTATCAAGCAATGATTTATTGTTTGTCTTGGATAAGATCGGATGATTTATGCTAAGTTTGTACATTTCCTGATCTAATTCAATTTGAGTAATTGATTTAACCTCATCTCCATATTTAAGGAGTTCATTTATTAAAAGCCCATCTCCAGCACCAAGAACAAGTATGTTTTCTGGAACTTTTTTGAAGAAATTTACAGGAACATGTGACATGCCTTCGTGATATGCATCATTTTCCTTAAAAATAGAGAACTGGAAATGGCGGTTAAGGAAGACTGTCATTTGTGTAGCTGAAGATGTTTTTTCAGCGGGTTTAACAATATCTATATATTGGTATAAGGTTTTTATTCTTTCTACATCTGGTACGTTATCCATGAAAGTAAGGAACCCTTCTTCTTTGAGGGGGTGTTTTAGGACGTTTGTATCGTAGTAATAGTATGATTTTAAATCTATCTGATAGATAATGGGAGAAAATATCATAACAAAAATTATTATTACGAAATTAAATGCAAGATATATTTTGTGGGTTAATTTTCGTATACTTTTGAAATGTATATATAAATATATGCTTATACCAAAGTTTATTAAGGCAACTAAAATGGCTGATTTGTCTACGTCCATTATTGGCATTAGGATAAAAGCAAATACCACCGTAGCAAGTAATGTCCCAAATGATGTATATCCTATAATCTCATTATCTTTATTATGGTGATTGCTTTCCTTAGCAAGGGCTATTAACAAAGGAATTTCAAAGCCAGAAAAAAATCCAACCCAGAATGTAATTAACTCACTGGTTAAGAAGAATAGCATAAAAGGCAATTGCTCTGCCATTTGTACCTTATCATAATAGTCATAGTCTGAACTTGTGCTTATACCTAGAACGTCAGTCATTGAATAATATGTTTTTAACGTATTTAACAATATGGTTAATATAACGCAGCAAGCTCCCATGGATGAAAGGCAAATTTCAATGTTAAATAGCTTGTCGGCTGGTTTTTCGATAATTTTCCTGTCAGCAATCATAGTTCCTAAACCAAGTGCTAAAATATAAACACCGATTGTAAGGCTTTGGATAATAACTGCGCTATCAGTTAATACTCCAAGAGTCTTAGCTAACAGAAGTTCATAGGTAAAACTACAGAAAGAAAGTAGGATACATAATATAATAATTGATAAATAGGATAGTTTTGGCATATTTTAAATAAATGTATTAACTATATTATTTGCAAAATACTCTCTAAATATGTATTAGTCTATACAATATATATCATCCTGATAAAACATTATGGGCTTTGCAATTATATATGATAATTATTTATACATTTATTTTAGCTTTTTGTAGTCTATCTTATGAGCTGATTTTGGCTCAATCACTTTCTGCTACACTTGGTAACACCGTTGTTAGATATAGTACTGCTATTGGTTTCTATATAATGGCTCTTGGTGTGGGTGTTATTTTATATAATAAGAAATTCAATCAGGAAAAATGTATTTCCTCACTATTATATACGGAGCAATTACTTGCAGTCATTGGAGCTTTTTCTCCAATGATAATTGTTATATCGAATTACTTTATCAGAAAGATAAGCATTTCTTTAGGGTTCGATGATGGTTTGACTTCATCGCCGTTATATTATGCAGAGTTGTTTTTTGATTATATGCTAATTTTTATAATAGGGTTTCTATCTGGGTTCGAGTTACCAATTTTAATGGATATCGGCAATAAATATTATAAGAAGCTTGGAATCAAGGTTTTGGCCTTTGATTACTTTGGTTCAACAATGGGAGCAATATTATTCGCATTATATCTGCTTCCTCAGCACGGACTTTTTTATACAGGTATTTTTGTTGGAATTCTCAATATACTAACTTCTTTATTCATATATATTAATTATAGGAAGGATCAAAAATTAAAGTTTAGCATGTTCGCTACAAGCTTTGTGATACTCATATTTCTATGTTCGTGTTTAGTGTTTGAAGCGGGCATCCAAAAATATATAATTAATGACTTATATATGTCATAAAATCATGAACTAAAGCTATGTTATCTTGTTTCTTTTTAGGTATAGTTATGGTAATATATCTGTTTATGGAGAGTGTGAGGGGGGCAATGAAGGCTTTTACTTTAATTGAACTTAGTATAGTACTTATTATTATTAGCTTAATAGTTGGCGGGGTTGTTGGTGGTCAATCTCTTGTGCACTCAGCTAAAGTCAATCAAATGGGTAATGATATTACTACGCAGGCATCTATGGTTTTATTGTTCAAAGATCAATATGATTTTTATCCTGGTGATTTACCTAATGCTCAAGAATATTGGCCAGATTGTTTGGATTTATCTGGTGTGACTTGTAATGGTAATGGTGATAACATAATCACTGAAACATTGCGAGCCTATGAGCATCTATATAGGGGTGGTTTTCTCGATACTCAGTACCTATTCCAAGGTAGTTCTGCTGATTATTATGATTATTCTTATAAGCCACCAATATATGGTAGTAATACATATGCTATGATAAGTACTCTTGATGGTTTGTCTCCAGCAATTTATAATACGACAGGGCATAATATATCTATTATTTCAAGGTCAAATTATATATCTTCTGCAGATATAAAAAGAATAGATAAAAAAATAGATGATGGATTTGCATCTAGTGGTAAAATAATGGCTTTTTTCCCAAGTGATCCAAGATATAGATCACTTACAACATGCGTAAGTGGGAGTTCTAGTGATATAAATTCAACATATCTTTTAGCTAATAAGAGTACTGCTTGCACTATAAATTTATGGTTTAATTAGAGCTTGGAAAAGGTCTGTATGATTAGTATTATATAAACTATTTGATTCGGTCATTAATTATTTTCCGTAAGACTTCCCGAATCTCTGTGCCTTTTATCATTTCTGCAGCAGTGAATCTTCCTCCATCCTTTAGCTTTAGGACAAGTTTGAATAATATATTATTCCCGGAACTCATGCCCTTGATGAAGTCTAATTTATCTATATCTTCATATCTAACTATGTGAGTCTTGCTGGAGAGTAAAGCTCCTGATTTGATTTCAAGATTATCATTATTAAATATTATAGAGCTTTTAAAACTCATCACATGATATAGAAAATAAAGCATCATAAGGTCACATAGGGCAAATATCCCGATAAACATATATATAAATGTACTTCCAAAATTATTAGATTCTGTAGTGGCGAAAATATACATTCCTACTATTATACCTGTCCATATAGATGTGAATATTAATAGACTCAGAAAGGTTTTCTTTTGCCTAAAGGCTGGGAATATTAAGCTATATGATCCACTTTTATTATCCTCGATTATGTTATTTTCATCCAGAATAGAGGAGTGGCTTTTTCTAACGGATTTTATTGCATCGGATTTTGCTAGATTTGGAACATGGTCGGGATTGCTTTCTTCAGTTTTAAAAACAGGAACTTCAAAAGTGGCGTTGTAATCAACTCCTTTTGTTGATGCATCTATAGTTAAATCCCAATAAATATTTTCTCTATTGCTAACTTGTTCAGTTCCTAAGCACTCATAAGGGATGTCAAAATATATTGGAACTGTTGTGTATCTCTTTCTTGCTCTTATAACCTCTCCATTAACTATAATGTCTTTTTGCCATAGCATTGATGTAGATGAATTGTTATTAGATCCTGATGATCTGATATGCCTTTTGCATGTTAATGTTACTTTAAATCCTGAAGATGCATTTACCTCTGATGGTATAATTAATTCTCCTTCTAATGTGCCGCCAGTCGTAGCAGGGAATTTAGTTAACTCAACTACTGACCGGCCAAATTTTTTCCATCGTATTGTTGCTCTAATTGACCATACAAGCATCAAAAAGCCAATAAGTGGGAAAATTAGGCCAAATAATGCGGCTTTATTCTTTTCTATTTCTTCTGATAATTTGAAAAGTAAAGGTGATGATATCCCGTTCCATAAAATGGTAAAAACCCATGATATAATTAACGTGTTTATATCATATGACTGAATCTTTCCATTTTCCCATTTCTTTTTCCACATCCAAGGTGAATCTGGATATTTTATCTTTTGTGATTCTTCGTAATTTTTTCTGGTCATAAAATTATTATTTATATCTAGTTGTGGTATTAATGGTGGGGAAGTGTGATTTAGTGTGGTCTTCTATTGTAGGTCAGCTAGTCCATACTAATTCCTTCTATTGCACTTACAACAAGGTCTGCTACTCCCTCAGAAATTTCTGAGAATATATCATCGCCGTCTTCGTTTCTAGCGGATTCGAGGGAGAATTCAGCAAGGTTTTCTAAAACTTCTGCTTTTAAATCATCGCCATCATCTTGTTCTTCTTTATGCTCTTCTTTCCATAAGGTTGAAGGTTGATCAAGATTATGATGCTGATCATTTTGGATGCTGGTCTTCTTGTCAGGATTAAGGTTGATAGGCGCTCTTTTTGTGTATCCAGTTTGATTATCAGAATTTGTAGAATTTAATATTATATCGTCGTCATTTTCTAGCATAGTATTTACCATTATATGTCAATAATATTGATAATAATGTATATGTATCAAAAAGGATAGATAATTATCTAATTATTGTGAAGCCCAGCCACCATCTACTTGTAATAGTGACCCAGTTATATTTGATGCAGAGTCACTGCATAGAAATTCTGCTATGGATGCTACATCATCAATTTCTACAAATTTCTTCGTAGGTTGAGCCGCAAGCAGTACATCTGTTTTAACTTGCTCTTCAGTCATACCTCTTGCTTTTGCGGTGTCTTTTACTTGTCCTTCCACTAGTGGTGTCCATACATAGCCAGGGCAAATTGCATTACATGTTATGTTATGCTCTGCTGTTTCAAGCGCTATTGTTTTTGTCAATCCAGCCATGCCATGTTTTGCGGCAACATAAGCAGATTTGTAAGGAGAGGCTACCAGTGCATGTGCAGAAGCTATATTTATAATTCGTCCCCAACCTTGCTTTTTCATAAGTGGAACAGAATTTTGTATAGTATGAAATGATGAGCTTAAATTAATAGCGATTATTGCATTCCATTTATCCTCTGGGAATTCTTCAATAGGGGACACATACTGAATGCCAGCGTTATTTACTAAGATATCTAAAGAGCCAAAAACATCTGCAGCACTTTTTATCATATCTCTTATTTCGCTAGGTTTTGTCATATCGGCTGCATTGTATTCAGCTTTTATATTATGATCTTTTTCGAGTGCTGCTCGTTTCTCTTCGATTTCATTTTTATCACCAAATCCATTTAGCATTACATTACAGCCTGCGGAAGCCATTTTCTGTGCAATACCATAGCCAATGCCACCAGTTGATCCAGTAATTAGAACGGTTTTTCCAGCAATCATAATACCTCTCTATTAAAAAATAATTACATTGAATTCATAACATAAATATTTCTTAAATGGCTATTATTTCTTCGTAGAGTTTATAAAAATTTCTATGAGATATTTGATATGATCTATTTAGACTGTAATTCCTTGCAACTCAAATGTTGCGATCCGCAGAAATGCATTGCTGAAAACTATACAAAAAGTTGTAAGTATTTCTATAGAAAAAGGTGATGTAATTGGAGGGAAATGGTGCGTCCTGCAGGATTCGAACCTGCGACCCTCTGCTTAGAAGGCAGATGCTCTATCCAGCTGAGCTAAGGACGCAATTTGGATTATCTCACTAATACATAAGTATAAATATATGAAATAGAGATGTCTATCTAACCTATATGATTTATTATGTAAATACAAAGTTGATCATATGAGTTATTTTTTCTAATCTTGTAAGTAATACATGTTAGATAAGATTATAAGATTGATTAGTTATTTCAATCATTGTACAATTTATTGAGGTGATGTGGCGAGACATTTTTTTTTAGGGTATAAGCCACAAAAACATAGCTGTATTGCTTTGTTAAGTGTATAATATATAGTCTTAATTATAAAAAATGAGATTGCTATAATATGGTGAATAATAAAAAAATCTTAGTTGTAGAAGATAACGAGCTTAATCAAAAATTATTTACTGATTTGTTGGAAGCTCATGACTATAGCGTTATACAAACAAAAGATGGAAGGGAAGCTGTTGCTCTTGCAGGGGAAGAGAGGCCAGAGGTAATCATTATGGACATTCAATTGCCAAATATTTCCGGTATAGAAGTTATCAAGCTTTTGAAGTCTAATAAGGATACTAAATCAATTCCAATCTTGGCTGTTACGGCATTTGCTATGCAGGATGATGAAGAGCAGATATTGGCTTCTGGTTGTGAAGCGTATATGTCTAAACCCATTTCAATAGTAGAGTTTGTAGAAAAAATAAAAGAAATTTTAAAATAATATTAATAAATAGAGTGTGTGATGACCGGTAAAGTTCTTGTAGTAGATGATGTAGAGCAAAATGTTAAGCTTCTGGAAGCTAAATTATCTAGTGAATATTATAGTGTATTTTCTGCATATAGTGGAATTGAGTGTTTAAGGGTTGTTAAGGATATATCTCCGGATATTATTCTTCTTGATGTGATGATGCCAGAAATGGATGGGTTTGAGACATGCAAGCATCTTAAGGCTGATCCTGAAACTGCTCATATTCCTGTAGTTATGGTTACAGCGCTTAGTGAGGTTGAGGATAGAGTTGAAGGTCTAACTTCTGGAGCTGCGGATTTCATTACAAAACCGATAGATGAGTTGCATTTATTTGCTCGTGTTAAGTCTTTGGTCCGTCTTAAAGTCGCTATGGATGAAGCTCGTATGCGTGATAAAACGGGTAATGAGTTTGGTTTGACTGTTGAAAATGTTCCTCAATATAATGATAAGGTTACAGGCAATATACTTCTTATTGATGACGATGTTGTTCAGAGAAAAAAAATCACCAAAGTCCTTGTGGGTAGTGAATATAGAGTTACGGAAATAAATCCAAATGATGTTGAAAAAGCATTGGCTGAAAACACATTTGATTTAATCATTATAAGCACTCTTCTTGATGACGTGGATGGATTAAGGCTTGCGGTAGATATCCGTTCTGAGAAAGAAGAGAATCGTCATATACCAATTATGATTTTAATTGATGAAGATGATCATAGGCTTCTTATTACTTCGCTAGAGGTAGGGATTGATGACTATGTTATGATTCCTCTTGAGCCTAGTGAATTGAAAGCTAGAGTTAGAACGCAATTGGTTAGAAAAAATTATCAGGATTTCTTAAAATCAAGTTATCAGGAAAATGTTTCTGCTGCGGTTATTGATAGTCTTACTCAGCTTTATAATAGAAGATATCTGGACGCCCATTTACATAATATTGCAGATGAGTCGAAAAAAACAGGAGCACCTCTTTCTTTGATGACAATAGATATCGATCACTTTAAGGCAGTTAATGATCGTCCGGGTTGGGGTCATGATGTTGGTGATGAGGTTTTGGTCGAGGTGGCAAAGCGTATCATGAATAGTATTCGTTCTAATTATCTTGCTACAAGACCGGGTGGTGAAGAATTTGTTATCATTATGCCAAGTACAAATATAATCGATGCTGAGAAAATAGCAGAAAGAACCAGAATTAATATGGAGAAAGATAGCTTTAAAATATCTGCTGATCCATATGCTGCGGATATAACGATTAGTATTGGAGTTGCTGCTTTAAGTGAAGGTGAAAACGCGTTGGATCTTATAAAGCACTCGGATGAAGCTCTATTCGATGCAAAAAACCGCGGAAGAAACCGTGTCGTTGTCTATGAACATAATAAAAGCTGGTAAAATTTTTAATAGTGTTTTTTAGTGATCTGGAATTATTCTTTAATGAGGTTGGTGATAAATCTAATCTATTGGGCTTGGATATAGGGACAAAAACAGTTGGGCTTGCAATAAGTGATCTTAATCATATTGTTGCTACTCCATTTCATACGATAAAAAGAAAGAAGTTTACTTTAGATTTAGAGAATTTGACTAAGTTAATCGAAGATAATGATATAAAAGGTCTGGTAATTGGTTTGCCATTGATGCTGGATGGTGAAGAGGGGGCTAAATGCCAGTCTGTTCGACAATTTGGAAAGAATATTCTGAAAGTATATGAAATTCCTATTATTTTCTGGGATGAAAGATTTTCTACAGTTAGTGCGGAGGAAACTTTACTCAAGGCAAATATGTCAAGGCAAGATAGATCAGAACTTATTGATAAAGTTGCAGCATCAGTGATATTACAAAACTTGCTGGATAGTTATAGTAATATCAACAAATAGTATTTTCTACTCAAACCCATATGGCTCGATTTTTGTTGGAATTGTTTTTTTATCTATTGGCTTGAAACCGATGAAATGCGATGGGTTTTGAACGCTTTCGTACTTAACCGTGAAATAACAATATCTAGGCTCTCTATGTGTTGAAAAGCTATCATCTAGCTCATGTACCCATTTATATAGATTGTGGCTTATCCACGGAAGTTGATATTCATCAGTTTTTAAAATTCTTTCTTTGTTCTCAAGGTCATACGCTTCAAAATTATCATAAAAATAATTACCCGAAATTTTGAGTATTTTTTCTAGGCACTCTCTGGCATATTTATCATCATTATATATTGAGGTAGATATTCTATAGCGGACAAGTCGTATTCGGTTTAAATCAATTTTATCTTTCCGTTCAGGAAATTTTTTTAATTGCTGTTCTAGGTGTCCAATTCCATTTGGGTCAAGGTTACTATAATACTGATCTATACTAATTTGAAACGGAAATTCTTGTAAACGACTTGGTGGGGCTGTTGTCTCAGTATTTAATTTACTAAGCTCAAAGTCGGTTTTTCCTATTCCTATAAAAATAGATTTATCTTGATCCATTATAAAGGATATTTGCCGAGTTCTCCATTTATTAGCTGCAGCATTATAATCACTTTGTAATAAAACTGCTTCTGGAAATGTGCTTTGGATTATGTCTGTAAATTCTCCAATATCACGATGAAGAAGTGTTAAGAACTGTTGTTCCCAATGTAATTTATTATCACAAAAGTCAAAAAAGTTACGACTTCTTCCATTGTTATTAAGCCTATTAATTAGTTCACTTGTCGGATGGGCGATTGTTTTTCCTTTTACGGTTAGACCTAAAAGATAGCAAATCTGTTCTGGAAGTAGATCCATATAGCCAAGTGGAGAAATACGCTGCTCCAGAAGGGTAATTGATGGTTTTTCATTGTTTTTGTGCAATTCTACAATAAGCCAGCCTCCACTAAACCTCATATCTAGATGAATGCCTTTATCAGTAGTTGCTTCATAAGATCTGCTATAAGTCTGTTTAGGTAGCTCAACAAGATTCATGTTAAGTGGCTTTATATCGGGTTTGGAAAGGTATAGCATTTATTTACATGTTGTTTGTTAATAAACCGATGGTTTTAAAGTCCTATAGCCCGCCAGATTTATCCAGTGCATATAAGTCATCACAGCCACCAATTCCTATGTCATCTATGAAAACTTGAGGCACTGTTCTTCTTCCGTCTGCTCTTTTTAACATTTCAGAGAATTTTTCCTCATCGTGCTGTACGTCATATTCAGTATATTTTATAGACTTAGCTTCTAGTAATGCCTTTGCTTTGCTGCAATATGGACAATATCCTTTAGTATAAATTTCAATTTTTTTCACTCTTCTATGCCCCAAAGTTGGTTTAAATGACTATATTTAATAATATATAGAGAATATACAAAAAAACTATTGAAATAAATACAATTTAATATTAGCTTGCGCATGTCTAAAGCTATGAAAGCTTTTAGATTTTATATTATGGCGGGTGTAGCTCAGTTGGTTAGAGCATCAGTTTGTGGTTCTGAGGGTCGCGCGTTCGATTCGCGTCACTCGCCCCATAATATAAATCTTCACAAAAGCAATATATTGTCTATAGAATATTCCTATATTACTTTCTTAAATTAATTTTATTATGAGCTTTGCTTATTTGCCTGATAATAGTTGATTGGTTTATTTTCTTAGGTAGTTGATTACTGCGTCTATTTGTTCTCGTTCCATAAGCATTGGAGCATGCCCTACATTCTGGAATTTAACTAGATCCGCATTATCCCGCTTAGACATTCGTTGTGCCGTTTCCTGTAATAATACATCAGAATCTGCTCCACGTAAGACAAGGGTTGGTGGCTGTATTATATCCCATAATTTCCATAAATCTAAATCTGGAAGTTTTTTTTGTTTGCCATTTTTCTTTCTAAACGGATGAGAGATTTCAGGATCATAAGCGAGTTTGTATGTTCCATCATCTTCAATTGTAAAGCTATGCCTCATAATGTGATTGAAATGAGAGTCTTCTCTCACGCCAAAAGGTATTAGATATTCTTGTAGATATTTCTCAGCTTCTTCTTTGTTGGAGAAGGCCATGTTTTGACCGACATGCTCGCCAATTCTCATGAGTGATTCTTTTGGCATGAAAGGTCCAACATCATTTAAGACTAGTTTGTTTATTATATGTGGTAATGATGATTCAACCATCATACCAATTAGACCGCCCATAGATGTGCCAATCCAGTCAGACGATTTTATTCCAAGTTTATTTATTAAGGTTAGTATATCGGCGACATAAAGAGGGTAGCCGTACATTTTTTTTATCGGAAGCCAGTCGCTCTTTCCACGTCCAACTATTTCAGGGCATATAACTCTATAGCCTTCTTGTACGAGATCGCACGCTATAAAATCAAAGTCATGTGCATTTCTGGTGAATCCATGGACGCAAATGACTGTTTTATCGGCATTTTTATCTCCCCATTCCAGATAATGCATCTCATGAAAACCAAAGCCTCGTGACATTAGTTTCTTTGGCGGGGTACAACTTATCTTCTGGCGTATATACTGCTTATTTGTCATGATTCAGATTTATAGTTAATTGGATAAAGTCTAATTCTTATATAGTGTATATTTTATATAGTATTAATCTGATCTTTCCAAATGATTATGTCTTCTAATGCTCGTTTTGTATATGCATTTTTTCTTTCCTTCTTTTTTACTCTTTCTTTTAATGGGGGTACAAGACCAAAATTAATATTCATGGGTTGGAAAGATTTTTTGTCATCAACATCGGTATTATGACAGCATGTTATATGGTTAAGTAGTGAACCAATCATGGTTGTTTCAGGGGGGATTATATTATCAATATTATTTAATTCGTTTGAATAAAATAAGCCAGCAAGAAGACCCATCGCAGCACTTTCTACATATCCTTCTACACCTGTGATTTGCCCTGCAATTCTTATGTTGCTGGCATTGCTAAATTTAAGAGTATTATCTAGTATTTTTGGACTATTTATGAAGGTATTTCTATGTATTCCACCGAGTCGTGCAAATTCTGCATTTTCAAGCCCTGGAATCTTTCTAAAAATTTGTTCCTGAGCGCCATATTTCAATTTTGTTTGGAATCCTACAATATTGTATATGGTGCCAAGTTTGTTATCTTGCCTCAGTTGTACTATAGCAAAAGGCTTTACATCTGGATCATGAGGATTAGTTAGTCCTACTGGTTTCATCGGGCCATAGGCTAATGTATCTTTTCCTCTCTCTGCCATTACTTCAATTGGAAGGCAGCCATCAAAATATGGTGTATCTTTTTCCCATTCCTTAAATTCAGTTTTATCTCCATTTATAAGATCATCAACAAATTCGTAATATTGTTCTTTTGTCATTGGGCAGTTTATATAATCTTTTCCAGTACCTTTGTCGTACCTGCTTTGGAACCATGCTTTATCGAAATCTATTGAATCTTTATGAATTATGGGTGCGATAGCATCAAAAAATGATAGATGGTCTTCGCCAGTTAATTTTCTTATACTGCTGGAAAGGCTGTCAGATGTAAGTGGGCCTGATGCAATTATTGTATTCCAGTCATTGTTATTTATATCTTCAATTTCTTCTCTAATGATTTCAATATTATTATGGTTTTCTAAGTTGTGCTGTACTTCCTTTGAGAAATCATCTCTGTCCATTGCAAGTGCGCCACCAGCAGGAACTTTATTGTTGTCGGCACATTTTATGATTAGTGAGCCAAGCTTTCGCATTTCTTCGTGTAGGCATCCTATTGCGCTATTTTCATGGTCATCAGATCTAAAACTGTTAGAGCAAACTAGTTCTGCTAGCGTATCTGTATTATGGGCGAATGTAGTCTTGCCCTCTCTTCTCATCTCGTGGATTATTACTTTGATATCTCTATTGGCCGCTTGCCATGCTGCTTCTGATCCTGCTAGCCCGCCGCCGATGATATGAATTTTCTTTGCCATTAATATTATTCCTATAATATAGAATTACACTATGACACTCTATATATGGAAAAAGGACAAAAAAAAAGCCCTAGTTAAAGAAGACAAAATAAATTTTGTCGGGTCTTTAAAAAAGGGCTGTAAAACTTAATATAGAAAAACTATATATGTTTATATTTCCAGGAATCTTGATCCGTTCTGAAGAGTTTTCCAGTCAGCTGGGTTAACTTTTTCTTCACAGATGAAAATTATTGATGAATTATCTGTATTGGCAGTATAAAATTTTCCTTTATAACATACCGCTGCATTTAATTCTTCAACTTCTTCCCAGTGCATTGATCTTTCTCTTTCTGTTAATGGTTTAACATTTGTTAATTGACACATAATAGCTATCTCCATTTAAGTGCTATGAAATTTAAAAATAGTTATATTAAATAACTTTAGATTTAAAAGTTCATTACACCAGAAAAAATAAGTCCGCTAAAAACATTGACGTCTGAACCATTTTCTAAGCCAATATCACCGTCAATATAACCTATAGATAATTTAACATTATCGGCAGGGTTTATTGTGGCGCCAGCATAGAGTTCGGTCATATCGTCAATTTTTCCAGAATCACTATCGCCATCTGATAATAGAGATGGAGAATATTTAAATTCAACTTCAAATGCAAGGTTATCAAAGAAACGATCGCCTTTTTTACCTTTTGCTGCATCATAAAGTGGTACCTCAGTTTTTACAAATAGAGATGCTCCATATGCAGTGGTATCTGAAATTGACTCACGAGAAACACAAAAAACAGGTCCTGCGCTTAAAGTGAATGATTTCGGAAGGAATGTAGAATTACCAACTAATGCGCCAAAACAACTAGAACCAGAGGTTTCTCCGTTGTCATTGTCTTGCACGGTTAGGTCAAGCATCATACGATAGGTGTCATCTTTATTTCCGAAAAGAAGTTCAGAACTAACAATATCATTGCTAAGTCCTAAAGAAAGTTCAGTTGCGGAAACATTTGATGAACCAAAAAATAAAGCAATAGTTATTGCTAAAGGGATTACTTTTTTCATGAGATTTTCCTTATTTAGAGAGACACGGGAATGTGTCTGGAATTTTGACTTGTTTTGATTTTAAACAGCAAAATAAAAACGTAGCAACATTTTATATGAAATTAGGCAATAATACAACTTAAATTATTTTAGGAGTGAACCCCAAGTGAGTGCTTTCAGTCAGTATAGTAAAGCTATACTTGCTTGCTGGGTATTGATATATGCTGTAATGGATTATCATTACCCATATCATTATAACTAAATATTAGGGTAAAAATATAAAATATAGATGTTTATAGTTTTTTATTTAATTCATTGAATAATTCTTTTGACTTTAAAAAAGATTTTCTAATAATATTTTCCTTTATGTCATCTGATTCTGAATAATAATGAACATTATTAACCTCTTTCTCAAGTTCATCAATAGATTTTAATATTTCTTTTGGTGAGGTTTTCTTTAATTTTTTAATTGCAGCTTCTAACGGGTAGGTTAATTCGTGAATCATTTCTACAGCTTGATCATTAAGCTTTTTAGATTTTAGAATATCCTTTATTTTAGCAGAGTTTATTTTATAAAGTTCGATAGCTTCTTCTTTACTGCTAGGTTCCTTAGCTTCATAATGTGGAATTCTTTCATCTTCAGTATCTGCAGCATATGATATGCTAAAACTGAATAATGAGAAAAAAAATAATGTTAATATTGTATAAAATCTCATTTGAAACCTAGCTAAATAAATTATTTATTCTTGCATTCTAATTAATAAAGAAAATTTAAATGACCTTATTTTTACTAAAACATAAAGTCATTTAAGCCGCTTTTTCCGCATGCTGAAAGTGTGTATGTCATTGCAATTAAAGTTAAGATAGATATAATTTTATGCATTTTGAATCCTCTAAATTAATATATTAAATAACTAAAACAAAATGTAATAACTAGTGATAGTAGAATGAAGAATACTGATCTGAACTGCTTCAAAATTTCAATATCTATTTTCTTGATTCGTTTCTTTTTCATTAGAAATTAATTACATATTATTCACGTTGAAAATCATATAGCAAAAAAAAAATACTTCAACCATAATAGTAGTATAAACGGTTATTTATTTTAATAAAAGTTATTGATGCTTGCATTATATATTCTAGTGATTTACTAACTTAATATAGCTATATTAAGTAGCTATAAAGATAGTCCAGCAATTAATAGAATATAACTTTAAAAAACATATGTCTGATAGAGAATTCCAAAATGAGATTATTACGCCAGATACTCAGCTGAGCATGGATTCTGACATGATTTTTTTCATCAAGAATGCTATTGATGAAGGTGACTTTGCGCATGTTATAAGTCTAACAACAAATTTCCATCCATCAGAGATTGTTGAGATAATTAATCTTCTTGATAAGAGTGATCGTAAAAAGTTTGTAAATGCAATATCTGAGGTTTTTGAGCCTGAAGTTCTTATTGGTCTTGAGGGGGAGATAAAAGACCAAATAATGCATCAGCTTGGTTCAAAGCAAAGTGCAAATGCTATTTCCAAGTTAGAGCTTGATGATGCTGTACATGTTATTGAGGATCTGGAAACTAAAGAAATAAATGACATCCTCGAAAAGGTCGAGGGTAAAAAGAGATCAGAAATTGAAGGTAATTTATCATATCCAGAGGATTCTGCTGGTCGATTGATGGATTCCAAGTTCATTGCTGTGGAAGAGGATTGGACAGTCGGTCGTACAATTGATTTCCTTAGGGAAAACAAAAACTTACCTGATGATTTCTATGAGGTTTTTGTTATTGATAGTGATAGAAAACCCGTTGGTGGCGTATTAACAAGCAGAATAATTAGAAACAAACGTGAAATGCAAATCAGTGAATTAATTTCTGAGAATCTTAAAACAATTAATGTTTTGATGGATCAGGAAGAGGTCGCATATATATTCCAGAAATATAGTCTTGTATCAACTCCTGTTGTTGATGATGGCGGTCGTATAATTGGTGTGTTAACACTTGATGATGTAGTTAATATTATCGAAGAAGAAGTTGAAGAGGATATCATGCGTCTTGCTGGTGTATCGGAAATTGATATTTATTCTTCATCGGTAAATACTGCTCTCAATAGAACGCCTTGGTTAATCATAAATCTATTTACAGCTATAGCAGCATCAGCAGTGATAGCATTATTCCAGAATGAGATAAGAGATTTGGTTGCATTAGCTGTTTTAATGCCGATTATCGCTTCTATGGCAGGAAATGCTGGAACGCAAACATTAACGGTTGCCGTTCGTTCTATAGCCACTAAAGAGTTAACCGAAGCGAATTCTAGTAGGGTACTCAGGAAAGAGATTCTAGCCTCTTTATTGAATGGTTTGATTTTTGCCACAGTGATGATGGCAGCATCTTATTTAATTTATAATAATTTGTATTTGTCGGTTGTTCTTGGGGTTGCAACGATTTTGTCTCTATTATTGGCATCTATTTTTGGAGTGGTGATTCCTTTGGTTTTATCTAAGATAGGGGTTGATCCTGCTATTTCTTCTTCAGTATTTTTAACAACCATAACAGATGTTTCATCATTCTTTTTCTTTCTTGGTTTGTCAAGTTGGTGGTTATTTTAGTAACTGCTTATATTATATTAAGTAGTTTAGTTTCAAAAAATGCTTTATAAAAAAGGTTGTAAAAGTAGAGAAAAAAATAGTGCCGATAAAAGTTACAACAATTGCAGATTCTAGTAACCCTAATGCAAATTGGATTAATCCAATTTTAGGAAATCGCAGCTGGATTGGTGACTCTGTAGGAGAAGGAATTAGTGTTTTATATGATTTCCCAGAAAATATATTTAATCAAGCTGATTACATTGATGTACCTAATTATGTGAAGAATGCAGTTGAAGAAACATTACAAACATGGAGTAATGTAGCTAATATTAACTTTACAAGACAGGATGGGATCTCTTTCTCTGAAGGTGTTATATTTGAGATGGATTCATCTACTTCTTTTTTAGGTGCTGCTGGTAATACTTACAGTCCAGAGGAATTTATAATAAAAGGAGGTTTCATAAAAATTTCCTCAACATTATTACCAAATGCTTCTGATTTTACAAAAGGTCAACAGGGATATGCTACTTTAATTCATGAAATAGGTCATATTTTAGGATTTGATCATCCTAATGGTAGCGAAGAATTTACCGACCCGCTGCCCGCTCAGTTCCAAAACACAGATTATTCCATAATGCACTCATATATTGTTGCTTCTGGCCCCATAACTTCTCAATATGGTTCACCATCTACTCCACAATTTGCTGATATTTTGGCGATACAATATCTTTACGGTGCAAACTATTCTTATAAATCCGGTAATGATATTTATAATTTTGCAAACCCCGATGTTATGACAATTTGGGATGGTGGCGGTGTTGATTTGATTGATGGATCTGGCTATGCAACAGAAGTTCGCATTAATCTCAATGAAGCCGATGGAAATGCCTATAGTACCATGGGCGAAAGTGCATTTTGGATTGCATATGGTGCAAATATTGAAAATGCCAATGGAGGGAAGGTTGGTGATGTCATTATCGGCAACTGGATTGATAATCGCATATTTGGCTTCAATGGCAATGATGCTCTTTCGGGCGGGGATGGAAATGATTTCATCAATGGCAATCGCGATAATGATAATGTCAGGGGCAATGGAGGCAACGATACTGTCCGTGGAGGCAAGCAAGATGACATCATCTTTGGCGATTCTGGCAATGATCTTGTCGCTGGAGATAGGGAGAGTGATACATTAATTGGTGGTTCTGGAGATGATATTCTTCGCGGAGGAAAACAGGATGATATACTTGAAGGTGATAGCGGCTCTGACCTTATATATGGTGACAAAGGTAATGATACTCTGCGTGGCGGATCTGAATCAGATATATTTATATTCCGTGCAGAAAGCGGCGTTGATATAATACAGGATTTTGAACAAGGCAGCGATAAACTGCAATTTTCATCAGATATATTCTCAAATAGAAATGATGTTATCTCATCGTTCAATAATGCTGTGATAGATTTGGGAAATGGAAATCAAGTAACACTTATCGGAATCACAAACCTGAATGATACAGATATTATAATAGGATAAATTAATTTATATTTTTGATTTTATAGTCGCAGATTTTCTTGCTGCTCTGTTGTAAAGATCTAAAAGTCATTAATTTTTTGTTATTAAATGCTTCTCCAGTAGTTTAAAAGTTAACAATAACATTAGATAATGTTGTTATATAACAACGTATAAATCTAATAAGCCTTTATTTCATTTATTACATACAATTATTTAACAAATAAACTGCAGATTATGTTTGTTTGTATATTATTCTTTAAATACTAAAACTTTGGATTGTTTAATGCTCATATCTATAAAAAAAATAATACTATGCTCTTTGCTCTTACTTACGTTTTTTTTACCAATATATTCTTCTCATGCAGCAGAAGAATATCCAAAGATAGATCGTAAGCTAGCACATCCGCCTGATAAAATTGTAAGGGTTTTGGATAAATATAGAAGCACCAGTAAATCCTTGCTTAAATCAATGGACAAATTAATGTCGAGTGGAAATAAAGCCTCTCCGAAATGGAAGCAGCATTGCAATAAGATAAAAGGTAAACTAAAAGACGCAGAAAAGGCATTAGCAAAATACAAATCTCGTCCCGATCCGAAAGAGCTTCCTACAGATTTCAAAGCTTATGGAAAATGGATGGCGAGCGAGAAAGAGGCATGGAAGAACATTTGTTCTATAGGCAATGAAATGATTAAGAGTCACGATTGGCTTTTGTCGAAAACTGATTTTCTTGATGAAGAAATAGAGCGTGTTGGAAAGCAAAATACAGCAATGGTTGTTGTTGAAGGACAGGCGGAAGTTATACTTTCTTATGTTATTTCTGCCATTGGCGCAGCAGGTGGAACACCAGTTCCACCTGACCAGAATAAGCTTATTCGAAAAAAACTTCTAGGGTTTATGAAAAAAGCAAAGAAATATGAAGATATCTATCAAGATGAACGAGAAAGAGCTAAGGATTTAAGGAAGCAATTTCTGGAGAGTAAATTAAAGTCTGAGATAAGACAGCTTGAAAGGAAAAAATTAGATCCTGACCAGAGAGGTGTTTTTGTACGACATGAAAAATACTGGGAGAAAGCTCTATGGGGTAAATTTAAGACATTTAAAGATCTTCTTGAAACATACGAAGAACGTCTAGAGCCATTAATTGATCCTGTAATAGATGTTGAATTATCATACCTAAAAGTTAAAAAGGATAAAATGGTTGATGCATTCAAAAAAATGTTGAAGAAAATCAAATAGGTAAAAACTCATGTTAAATTCAATATCTTGTAAATACTCAAAGCAGAAAGAAAAACCAAGAAATTTTAAAGCACCAATACTACTATTGGTCTTTTTCACTATAAATATAGCTAATATTAGCAATGTATCGGCATCTTCCTACTATGAGATATTGGTAGCCCCTAAAAAAAGTGATGCATATGTAAATGCTAAAGAATTGAGCAATGAATCTACAATTTGGGCTGAACGAAAAATACATAAAGCCTTTAAGAGAGCATCATCATTACTTACTAAATGTTCTTCATGTAATGTTACCATAAAAATTGCTAGCGGTGTTTATGAAGGCTTTGGCAGAACTGGGCAGTGGCTTTTCCCCGAAACTAATGCTCCAAAATCAAATTTATATATTTTGGGGTCTTATGATGATTCTTTCAATGAACGCCATCCCTTTGATGCACCATCCATGCTTAAAGTAACTGAAAACCGATCTAAACCTGTAATATCTTTTGAAGGTAGAAAAAATGCATATAATATTCTCAAAATTTCAGGTTTTTTAATCGACGCAGCACCAGGTAATAGCTATGATGCATCAACCAATTCTCTATTAAAAGGCACATCAAATAGCGACAAAATGATTAGATTCGGCTCAATGGAGTTAGACCGACTACTCATCAGTGACAACATATTTTTGAATGCTGCAAATGGAGTTTCTGAACCATTAGTAAGAGCAGCAAGCAAGAAATCTGAGATCGTTATTTCAAACAATTTCTTTATCAATAATCTATTTGCTTGGAGAGTAAAATCAGCCTATGGCAAGAATATATTTTCTAAGCATATAATAAAAGGCAACAGTTTTATATTAAACTGGCCTTACAACCCCGATACCAGCACAGCCCTTCCGGGCACATTAGAGATAGGCAATAAGAATGATGTTAAGCATGTTATTATAAAAGAAAATCTATTTGCTTACAATGTAGGTGGAGCTATTTCTCCTGAATGGACAGACTCAAGAGGCCCTAAAGTTACAATGGAGAAAAACCTATTTTTTGAGAATGGATCTTTATTCGGCACAAAAGATTCGGATAACGGAGTTGCAGTAGGTAAATTTAATGGAGCAGCAGTTCACTCCATATATAACATTGAAGACATTGAAGATGACTTTGAATGGACAGTTCTCAATAATATTTCAGCAGACCCTAATCTAAGAATAGCAATTCCTAAATTGAAATCTTTGCAGGATAAAGATGAAAGTGAGGAGAAGAATGATGAAAAGAGTGATGAGATCGATGCTGAAATTAGTGACAGTGATGATGTAGATAGTTCTGATAATCTCGATATAGAAACTACAGATTCTGGACTTGATAAAAATAATGAAATAACCTCTGATATATCCACATCTGAAGACACAACAGATGATTTAGAAATTGCTGGTGATGCAAGCGAAGAATCCTCTTCGGAAGAAGGAAATGACAATATAGAAAATGCTGATTTAGCTGATAGTTCAGATACTGGCGAAGAAGATAGTTCCGAAACAGGAGCAGAAGATGATTTTGGATTTGCAGATATTCCAGATGACCTCAATAGCGAATTTGAGGAAGAAGAAGATAGTTATGAATATACAGATGACTTAGATATAGACGAATATGCGTCTGAAGGGTCTATTAAGAATTTTGCTCCTCGATTTCCTTTGAATCCAGATGCTTTGCCCTTCTCTGAAGAATCCGAGCTTGGCGTATATGGAGCAAGTAGAGATAGATATAAAAATAAATAATAAAATATACTTACCTAGGTCCTAGTATAAGGCTTGGGCGGAGAAATGTAGTTTTAAAGTTATTTGTTGCCTGTTACGATGTACCACTGCAACTATATTCACGCCTTCTGATACTATTTTCATATGTCTTTAGCCACATTAGTAATCATTTGCCATACGTATTACATAATATATGTACATCCCAGCGTAATTTCATTTTATGAAATTGAAAGCCATTTTTATAAAAGTTCTAATCTATAAAATATAACCTGAATGATGCAGATATAATAATAGGATAAATTAATTTATAGCGGTAATGTAACTATTACTCTTAGTCCGTCTTGAGGTGATTTGTCTAGCTTTATATCTCCTCCATGGCGGTTGATAATATCTCTTGTAATCGATAGTCCAAGTCCAACTCCACCTGTTTTATTATTTCTGGATGAATCCACCCGATAGAATGCCTGAAATACATTATTATATTGATTATGGTCTATGCCAATGCCATCATCATCTATAATTATGGATATCTGATTATCTTTCGCTTTTTCGGTATGGATAATAATATTCGTACCATAATGTAGTGCGTTATCAATTATATTTGAGAATGCTCGCCTTATCGATTGTGGTCTGATATTTATTTCAGCATTTGATGAAACATTGTTATTTATGTGCGATGAGTGATTCCTATAGCTCGAGAGAAGCTCATTGAAAAAATTGCTCACAGTAACGGAGGTGGTTTTTTCATCAGGCTCACCTCTCGCAAAATCAAGATATCCCTCAAGCATTTTCTCCATTTCGGTCACATCTTCCTGCAAAGCTTTGGTATCGCTATTTTGCTTCATTAATTGCAGCTGTAGCTTCATTCTTGTCAGCGGAGTTCTAAGGTCATGCGAAACACCAGCAAGCATTTGTGTCCTTCTGTTCAGTAAACGTTTGATTCTTTCTCTCATTTGTATGAAGGCCAATGCTGCCAGTCTTATCTCTCTAGCTCCTTGTGGCTTGAAATCTGGGGAATCTTGGCCTTTACCAAATCTTTCTGCTGCTCTTGCTAGTCGTATAATTGACCTTATTTGTCCGCGAATAAATAAGATTGCAATTCCAAGCAATAATATTGCTGTTCCTACCATCCACATAATGAAGATATAAGTGGTGGGGCTTGCTAGTCTTTTATGCGAAGCCTTAATAATTAAAAGCCCATCTGAAATAAGGATCTTTGTTACGATCTTTTTCTTTTCTTCATCAAAAGTAACGGAAACAGGGTTTTTAAAAAAACGCTGAAGGCTGCTTTTATATTTTACATGTTCTGGTTCGGTATAACTATGTTTATCTAATATTTGATCACTCGAGAAATCTATGTCTAAATCCATAAGGGATTTAGTTGTTATAATGATTTTATCTCTTTGCTCATTGCTTGCAAAAGAAAATGCATCCACAACCAAAGCAACTTCACCACTAAGTGATGATGCCATGTTCCTGCTCATGCTGTTCCAGTGATTTTCATAGAAGATATATGAGATAACTAACTGAAGAACAATTATAGGAATTGTTGTAATCAGTAAGAAACGACCATATAGAGTTTTTGGTGCTATCTTTTTTAGAACTCTCATGTCTGATACTTATCGTAGCAATATGCATATTTCAAGATAAATTTTGATATAAAAATATTATAAAAAATAATCGTAGGTATAATAATTTTAAATTAATTTGTTGAAATAAAAGCTGTGCTCATGTTATAACTTCGTACAATTATGGTGATAGAGTCCATAACATATTTTACAAATTATAGGTGGTAGGTAAAAAAATGGTATCAAATAATCTTATAGGCGCTGGATTGCGTGAACAATTAGGTCTAGATCCTGCAGGGCAGCCAAGTGTAATAGCTTATAATGCAAGTGTAATAACTCCTGGAGTTCCTTTCCCAATTCCAACTCCTGTAATTGATGGTACTGATGGAAATGATGTTATTAATCCATCTGCTACAACTGTTTGGGCTTTTGGTATGGGTGGAGATGATACTATTAATGCTGCTACTCCAGTTACTGGTTTTATCGGTGGAACTGGTGATGACGTATTTGTTATCGCACCACCAACGGTTTTTGATGATTTTATAACGGGTGTCATACTGGATTTTGAACTTGGTGATAGAATAGATCTATCTAACAGTGAAGTCAGCGATTTTAGTCAGGTAATAATTGAGAAAACGGGAAGTGATAATGCTGCAATTATTAAAACAAGTATTACTGATAAACTAAGTATAGCTGTTACTAGCCTATTTGATGTAGCAAATATTAATGCGTCTAATTTTATATTTAATAGTGGTGGCACTTCAACTCCAGTTCCTACTCCTTTGCCATCACCAGACCCTTCTGAAGGTAGCGCGTTGCCAGATTTATTTAGAGCTATCAATGCACTTGGAGAGAAATTTTTCGGTAGAGATGGTAATGATACAATAAATGGTGGTAATGGAGCAGATACACTTAATGGAAATCAAGGGCTTGATAGTATTCTTGGCGGCAGTGGTGTTGATAGTATCCGTGGCGGTAAAGGCAATGACTTTATAAATGGCAATGCTGATGGTGATTTACTCTTTGGTGATTTAAATAATGACACTGTTCGCGGTGGTAAAGGTGCTGATACTATTCGTGGTGGTAAAGATAATGATGGTGTCTTTGGTGATAATAATAATGACCAAGTTTTTGGTGATAAAGGCGATGATATAGTGCATGGCGGTAAATTAGATGATTACGTTTCTGGAGGAGACGGTAATGATACCTTGTTTGGTGACAAGGGTGATGATACTTTAAATGGCGGAGATGGAGCTGATGTTTTTGCATTTAATAAAGAAAGTGATGTAGATGTTATTGAGGACTTTACTTCTGGAGTTGATGTTATACAGGTTGTTTCTGATGTTTTTGCAAATGCTTCCGATGCTGTTGCTGCTTTTTCAAATGGTGTATTGGAATTCGGTAATGGGCATGAAGTAACTCTGACAGGAATTACATCCGTAACTGAGGCAGATTTTTCAATAGTATAATAATCTAGAAATATTTATGAAAAAGCTCCTTGTTACAAAATGAGGGGCTTTTTTTATGTCTAATATTTAATAATAAATAGAAAATGCAGTATTTAACTATAATTAAGACTTGCTAATAGCATTATGCGCTCATATATATTTTTAAAGACTTTTAATAATTAAATATAAGGAATGGAAAAACCAAAAAATGACTGATAACAAAATAATCATATTTGATACTACTTTACGTGATGGTGAACAATCCCCAGGTGCTACTATGAACCTGGAGGAAAAGCTACTTATTGCCGAAGTTCTCGATAATATGGGAGTTGATGTTATTGAAGCAGGTTTTGCTATTGCATCCAAAGGTGATTTTGAGGCTGTTAAACAGGTGTCGGAGCGTGTAAAAAATGCTAGTGTCTGTAGTCTTGCTAGAGCTATAAAAGATGATATTGAAGCTGCAGGTGAGGCTATTAAGAATGCCAAGAGACCTAGGATACATACATTTTTAGCTACTAGTCCTCTTCATATGAAATATAAATTAAAAATGAATGAGGAAGAAGTTCTTGAGAAAATCAGGGAAAGTGTTTCTCATGCGAAAAAATTTGTTGATGATGTGGACTGGTCTCCTGAAGATGCAACAAGAACGGATCATGATTTTTTATGTAGAACTATAGAGTTAGCAATTGATTGTGGCGCTAATACTATCAACATACCAGATACAGTTGGTTATACGGTTCCTCACGAATTTTACGAATTATTTAAAATGATTAAGAATCGTGTTCCAAATATAGACAAAGCTGTATTATCTGTTCATTGTCATAATGATTTAGGGCTTGCTGTAGCAAATTCTTTAGCTGCTATAGATGGTGGTGCTAGGCAAATAGAATGTACTATTAATGGTATTGGGGAAAGGGCTGGAAATACTGCTCTGGAAGAAGTAGTGATGGCTATTGAAACCCGTCGTGATATCTTGCCATATCATACAGATATCAATACGAAGCAAATTATGAGAGCTTCTAAACTAGTTTCAAATATAACGGGTTTCGTTGTACAGAATAATAAAGCTATTGTTGGTGCTAATGCATTTGCTCATGAGTCTGGTATTCATCAGGATGGTATGCTTAAAAATGCCGAAACATACGAGATAATGACACCTGAATCAGTAGGATTAGTTAAGTCTGATTTGGTTCTAGGTAAGCATTCTGGTAGAGCAGCATTTAAAGATAAAGTTACTGATTTAGGTTTCCAGCTTGGAGATAATTCATTTGAAGATGTTTTTGCGCGCTTCAAAGAATTGGCAGATAAAAAGAAAAAAATATATGATGATGATGTTATTGCTCTTATTGATGGCGAGATAACACAAGGTGAAAATAATAGAGTTAAATTATATTCTCTTCATGTTGATTGCGGAACTAGGGCGGCATCTATTGCAACTTTGGAACTAATTATTGATGGTGAAAAGAAATCACTAACAATGGATGGTGATGGCCCTGTTGACGCTATATTTAAAACTATAAGGGAATTAGTTCCTCATCAGTCTAAGCTAGAATTATATCAGGTTAACGCTGTTACTGAAGGTATAGATGCTCAGGCAGAAGTTAGTGTTAGGCTTAAAACTCCAGCAGGATTATTGCTAAATGGAGCGGGCGCAGATACAGATACATTAGTTGCTTCAACTCTTGCATATATTACGGCATTAAATAAATTGCTTAATTATGAAGAAAAGATTGTATCACAAGGAAGTTCACTGTAGATTATGAAAAAAAAAGGGGATAAATGATGTTACAGAAATTTTTTAGCATTACTTCATCAGATATGGCAATCGATTTGGGTACAGCAAATACCCTTGTTTATGTAAAAGGAAAGGGCATAGTTCTAAATGAGCCTTCAGTTATTGCCCTGCTCAGTAAGAATGGTAATGTAAGCCCGTGTGCTTTTGGTCATGAAGCTAAATTAATGCTTGGTAGAACTCCAGCAGGAATTACTGCATCTAGACCCCTAAAAGATGGTGTTATAGCTGACTTTAAAGGTGCTGAAGAAATGATAAAGCATTTTATTCATGCTGTTCATAAAAGAAAGGCTTTTGCTAGACCGTTTATCATTATTTGCGTTCCTTCAAGCTCAACTCCTGTTGAAAGACGAGCAATCCAAGATGCTGCGGAAGGTGCAGGTGCTAGAGACGTATTCCTTATTGAAGAGCCTATGGCTGCTGCAATTGGTGCAGGTTTACCGGTTACAGAGCCAACAGGTTCTATGATTGTTGATATAGGTGGTGGAACAACTGAGGTTGCTGTTCTTTCTTTAGGTGGAATTGTTTATTCTCAATCTGCTAGAGTGGGTGGTGATATGATGGATCAAGCCATTGTATCCTATATACGTAGATATCATAATCTATTAATCGGAGACTCAACAGCCGAAGATATAAAAAAAACTATAGGTGCTGCATGCGTTCCATCTTCTGGTGATGGAGAAGAAATGAGTATTAAAGGTCGTGACCTTATTAATGGAGTTCCTAAGGAAATTATCTTAAATAAAAGACAGATTGCAGAGAGCCTGCAAGAGCCAGTAGCTCAGGTTATCGAAGCTGTAAAAGAGGCTCTAGAACTTACTCCGCCAGAACTTTCATCAGATATTGTTGATAAGGGAATAATTATGACTGGTGGTGGTTCGCTACTATCTGACTTTGAAGTGGTTTTAAGAAAATCAACAGGTCTTCCAGTATCAGTAGCTGAAGATGCTTTAAATAGTGTTGCATTAGGGTCAGGGAAAGTTCTTGAAACCCCAAACAAATTCAAGCATGTTCTATTTAAACAAGATTAATTTTATTATTTGTTTTAATTTCTAATTATAGTATTTTTTAATACAGTTTAGTTGGAGCATTCTGTGTCGGTAGGAAATAGAAAAAAGATATCTGTATCCTTTATATTTTCTTCTCTGAAGAATTTATTGCATAGATCATCTATATTATTTTTAATATTAGTATCAATTATTTTATTGATACTAAGTAAATCCGAGAACGATGAAATATCAAGATTCAGAACTATAACATTAAATTATGTTGCTCCAATTGTTGATTTCTTTGTCAGTCCTGTAAATGCATATTATTCCTTTAAAGACACATTACTGGATATAGTTTTTGTGTATGATAGTAATCAAAATTTAAAAGTAGATAATAAAAAACTACAGGAAATCAATGATATAGTTTTCTTTCTAAAAAATGAAAATAGAAGATTAAAAGATGAATTAAATTATGTCAAAGATCCTGATGTGAAATTTCATACTGCTAGAATTATTGGCGACAGCTCTTCATTATATAAAAGACAAGGTATTATAAATGCTGGTGCTGCGAAAGGTATTAGAAAAGGTCAAGTAGTAGTTAGCAACAATAATCTGATTGGTAGAATTCAGTATATTGGAAATAAAAGTTCTAAAGTATTGTTCTTAACGGATATAAATTCTCATATTCCTGTTCTTCTTTCTAAATCACAAGAGAATGCTATTGTTGCAGGAAATAATAATAATCAACTTTTAAAATTGCACTATTCGGCAGAAGATGCAGAGATCAAAAAAGGTGAATCTGTTTATACTTCAGGGGATGGGATGTTTTTTCCGGCAGGAATTAAAGTTGGTACTATATACGAAATAGAAAAAAATAATATTACAGTTAGACCTTCCGCAGACTTTTATAATCTGGACTACGTTAGGATTGTAGATATTTCACCTGTTGAAGATCCAGAGATATCTACACCAATAGAAGCAGCTGATCAAGAGGTTGTAAAATAATTCTATGATAATTAAGTTATATAGATTGTTGTTTCCTGCCTTGGTTACTATTCTATTTATTGCTATTAGCAATGTGAATTTTAGGAACGAATTTTTTATATCTTATGTGCCCATAATTTCTACTATGGCTATATTCTACTGGGCTGCATTCTGGCCTGAATTAATGCCGAAAGTAATAGTCTTCTTTATTGGAATTATTCAAGATGCAATACAGGGGATGCCATTCGGGTTTTCTTCCTTTTCACTATTGATTTTATGGTTTGCAATTTTCTCTCAAAGAAGATTTATTTCCGGAGAGTCCTTTATGGGAATATGGTTAATATATATGGTATCAGTAGGGTTTTATATGATACTGAATTTATTGACTATTTCACTTTATTATAAGCATATGATTTTCTCTTATGACCTTGTTACTGTATGGGTTATGAATTGTATTTTATATCCAATATTTCATTATATATTTTATAAAATACATTCGAGTTTAATTAAAAATCTACAAATAAAGGACTAGGGCAGCTTGCGTAACCAGCTTATAAAATCTCAGAATTTTAGTAGAAGGGCATTCTTCGTTGCAGGTGGTAAAATATTGTTTCTTTCTACACTTGCTGCAAGAATGTATTATTTGCAGGTACTTGAATCAAAAAAATACAAGCTTCTTGCGGAAGGAAATAGAGTTAAGATATTTCCAGTATTGCCTTCTCGTGGAAAGATAGTTGATAGGAATGGTGTTATCATTGCTGAGGGGAAGCTTAAATTTAACATAGTATATGATGTCGGGTATAAAGGTGATTTCTATAAAATAATTAATAAACTGGAAGAAGTATTAAATAGAAAAATTGAAAATATTGATGAAATATACAAAAAAATAGAAGCTTCTAAAATCGGGGACGTGGTTAATATTGAGAAATATATCGAATGGAAAGATGTCTCAAAAATTGAAGTAAATATGCCTGACTTGCCTGGTATAAGAACAATAGCAGATAATAAGCGTTATTATGAATATGGTTCTACAGTAGGGGCATTGATAGGCTATACCGCTAAACCATCTATAGAAGATCTCGAAGATAGTAATATGTATGGAAAGCATTATACCCATCCAGATTTTAGAATTGGTAGGGTTGGGCTAGAAAAAGTACTGGAGCCTAAATTGCGTGGTGTTGCTGGTGTTCGTGAAGTTGAAGTTAATTCTCGCGGTAGTTTCGTTAAAGAATTAGATATTAACTATGGAGAGAAAGGTGAAGATGTATCTCTTACTATAGATATAGAATTGCAAAAATTTGTAATGGGAGAGTTGTCTGGTAAAGGTGGATTAATCTCTGAGTCTGGTTCTGCTACAGTTCTGGATATAAAAACAGGTAGTGTTTTAGCTATGGGGTCAGTCCCTAGCTATGACAATAACAATTTCATCGATGGAATTAGTGGAAAAGATTGGCAGAAATTGTTAAATGATATTGATAAGCCGCTTTTAAATAAATCTATAAGTGCAGTTTATCCTCCAGGTTCAACATTTAAAACAGTTACTGCTCTTGCTGGCTTGCAATCAGGTTTGATTAAACCTGAAAAGACGCAATATTGTGGTGGATATATAGAATATAAAGGAAGAAAATATCATTGTTGGCAAAAAAGAGGTCATGGTCGTGTCAATATGTATCAGGCATTGGCTCAGTCTTGTAATGTATATTTCTATCGTTTAGCAAAAGTAATGGATATTGACTATCTTGCTGATATAGCAAGAACATTGGGCTTGGGAGAAACTACAGGAATAGAAATACCAGGAGATAAACCCGGCTTAATACCAGATAGAAATTGGAAAAGAGGGGCTTTAGGTAAGCCTTGGTATACTGGTGAAAATTTAAGTGTTTCTATAGGTCAGGGATATACATTGGCTACACCACTTCAATTGGCTGTTTTATCTGCTCGCCTTGCAAGTGGAAGAAAAGTAGTTCCGCACATAATAAAAGATGATGGGCCTTCTCATCTTGCTTCTGGACAGTATGATCCAGAAAAATATGATGTTGTTGCTATTGATAATGGACAAAAAATATTATTACCTAAGAAACAGAATCAGTTTGAGATGATAGACATAGACAGAGGGTATTTCAGAGATGTTCAAAAGGGTATGGAGATGGTAGTTAATAGTAATTTTGGTACTGTATATAGAAATAGAATTAAGGATGAGTATCTGAGAATGGCTGGAAAAACAGGAACGGCTCAAGTTTTGAATGATAAGAGATTTAAATTTCTACCTGAAAATAAATTCGAGCGACATCATGCTTTGTTTTTGGGGTATGCTCCAATTAATGATCCAAGATATGCTGTTTCCGTTGTTATTGAGCATGGTGGCTATGGCTCTACAGTTGCAGCTCCTATTGGAGCAAAAATATTATTAAAAGCTCAAGAAATGGGGATAGTTGATTAATTATGGATTATTCTGGTCATAAGAGTAAAAGATCTGAGAATAATATAATTATTAAAAAATTATATAGGCTTCCATGGATGTTCTTGGCAGTATTATTTGTAATTTTGTCGATAGGTATTGCTCTTCTATACTCTGCCTCTGGTGGAAAATTTGATCCTTGGGCATCAAAGCAGATAAAACATTTAATTATTTCTATTCCTATAATGATAACTGTTGCAATTATTGATATAAGATTTTGGTTCCGTAATTCTTATTTGATCTATTTAGGTGGGCTAGCTTTACTTGTACTGGTTTATCTAATAGGTGTTGAAGGTGGTCTTGGGGCTAAAAGATGGTTACGATTTGCCGGGTTTACTTTTCAGCCATCGGAAATCATGAAGGTTTGCTTAGTTGTTGTTTTAGCAAGATATTTTCATATGACTCATGTCTATAGCATTAAGAGGCTATCCATTCTTGTTGTGCCATTTATATTTATAGGTGCAGCAGTTATTCTTATACTCAAACAGCCAAATTTAGGAACTGCCACCATTGTAGCTTGTACAAGTGCAGCGATTATTTTTATGGCAGGTGTGAGTTGGAAAAAATTTGCATTCGCAGGTGTTTTGTTTTTGATAGCATTGCCTGTTGCCTGGAGTAATATGCATGATTATCAGAAAAAAAGAGTTGATACATTTCTTAATCCTGAGAAAGATCCGCTTGGTGCTGGATATAATATTATTCAGTCGAAAATAGCTATAGGATCAGGTGGAGTATGGGGTAAGGGCTATCTAAAAGGTACTCAGGGAAGGCTTAGCTTTGTTCCGGAAAAACAGACTGATTTTATATTTTCTATAGTAGCTGAGGAATTTGGCTTTGTAGGGAGTATATTTGTTTTAATTCTGTATACAATACTCATTCTGATGGGTATTCGGATTTCTATGCTGAGTGAAAGTAATTTTGGCTCATTAGTTGCCTTTGGTATAATAACGATATTATTTATTCATGTATTTGTAAATATGGGAATGGTTATGGGTATACTTCCTGTCGTAGGTGTTCCATTGCCTTTATTATCCTATGGAGGAAGTAGCTTGCTAAGTACTATGGCGGGATTTGGTTTCATATTAAATGTATATGTGCATAGAGATGTAAAACTCGAGTCCATGGAGTAATGGGTTTCAATATTATCCAGAAAAAATCTCTTCTACCCTTGAAATAAAAAAAAAGTTGCATACATTATTCTAAAATAATTATTTTAAATAAAATTTCATAACTATGGAGATAGAGGTTCTTTATGTCTGAAAAAGAGACTATAAAATTTGATGCAGAAATAGATAAAGTTTTTCAATTAATGATTCATTCATTATACGAGAAGAAAGAAATATTCTTAAGGGAACTACTTTCTAATGCATCTGACGCTTGTGATAAACTGAGATATAAAGCAATCGAAAAACCAGATTTAATGCAGGGAGATCAAACTCTTAATATTAATATCATTGCTGATAAAAAGGAAAAAACTCTTACTATTAGCGATAATGGTATTGGTATGAGCAAGCAGGATTTAATAAAAAACCTTGGTACAATAGCTAAGTCTGGTACACAAAATTTCCTTAGCAAATTGACTGGTGAAGCAAAGGCTGATTCTCAGTTGATTGGACAGTTCGGAGTAGGGTTTTATTCTTCTTTCATGGTTGCAAATAAAGTTGATGTAATCTCAAGGGCTGCTGGAGCAAAGAAAAAGTATAAATGGTCTTCTAAAGGTGAAGGTGGCAAATTTACTATTGAAGAGTTTGAAGATGACCATGATAGAGGCACATCAATTATATTACATCTAAAGGATGATGAGCTTGAATTCCTTGATGAGTTTAGAGTTGGATTTATTACAGAAACATATTCTAATCACATTTCTTTTGATATTAACTGGATTAATGAAGAAGTTAAAGAAGGTGAAGTAGGAAAGAAAAAACTTAATAGTGGTTCTGCAATATGGATGAAAAACAAATCAGAATTATCTGATGATGATTATAAAGAGTTCTATAAAAATATAACTCATAGCGGAATTGATGCTGAGCCTTGGATGACATTACATAATAAGGCGGAAGGTGCTATTGAATATACTAACCTTCTATTTATTCCAACTGTTCCTCCAATGGATTTATATCATCCTGATAGAAAAACTCAGGTTAAATTATATATTAAGCGTGTTTTCATTGCTGATGATGCATTGGATATTATACCGCCATATTTAAGATTTATGAGAGGTGTTATCGATTCTGAAGATTTACCGCTAAATATTAGTCGCGAGAGTGTTCAGAATAATAGAACAGTTCAGAAAATAAAAAGATCTGTTACTAAGAAAATTATCAATGAGTTAATTAAGAAGGCAGATAATGATCCGGAAGATTATCAAAAATTCTGGAAAAAGTTTGGTTCGGTTATAAAAGAAGGTCTATGTGATGGTCTTGAGCCGAGAAATGATATCATTGAAGTATGTCGTTTCAGAACTACAAAATCTGGCGATAAGATGATTGGTCTTAAGGATTATATAAATAACATGCACGAAGATCAGGATGCTGTTTTCTATATAACAGCAAATGATTATGAGTCTGCTATTAACTCTCCTCAAATTGAAGGTTTTAAGGCTAACGATATCGAAGTAGTTATTCTAACCGATAGTGTTGATGAGTTTTGGGTAAATGTTCTAAATTTCTATCAAGATTATGATCTTAAGTCTGTTACTAGGGAAGGAAGCGACCTTAAAAACAAGGCAAAGAAATCTGATTCTGATACAGGTGAGGAAAATAATGAAGATGCAGCTCTTGATAATATCAATGGCAAGGATTCTACAAAATTTATAGATTTCATAAAAGCTACTCTTGGTAATTCGGTGCTTAATGTAAGAACTACAGGAAAGCTTACTGATAGTCCGGTTTGTCTATCTGTTCCAGATGGCATGATGGATATACGTATGGAAAGATTCATGGTAGAGAACAAGCAAATTGCTAGTGCTAATTCTAAGAACTTTGATGTTAACCCGAGTCATCCAATAATTGAGAAGCTTGCTAGAGATTTTGATGAAGGTTCGGAGTCTATGGAAAAATTATCTGATACAGTTCATCTGTTATTTGCTCAGGCGAACATAATAGAAGGTGAGCCAATTGTTGATACAAGTAAATTTGCTAAGAGACTTAATGATCTAATTGAGAAATCATTAGCAGCATAGTTTAGTGTATTTATATAATTAATGGTCAGGCTCTAATATATTTAGGGTCTGGCCATTTTTATTTCTGTATATGTTTATTATTTATATGGTTCTAAATATATCTGAATACGGAATAAACTAACCAATTTTGTTCATCTCTGTTGATCATCTCTAATTATTATCTTTTTCTTTCTGTGGTATATTATTAACTACTTTCTATTTTACAATTAGCCACACTTGGCAGCTTTTTAAGGTGTTTGTTAGTCTATAGTTATCTACTCCGCCAATATTAACAAAACATTGACTGGCTGCAGCGGCAGCTTGAGCAGTTACTCCATTAACAGAAAATACCAGACCTGTACTGGATACGCCATCATCCATTTTAAGGTCGATAGTTCTAGCATCTTCAGGAGTTAGGGATGCCTCTAGCAGATCTCCAGTTCCTCCTGCAGGGTTTGGTGAAGAGTATTTTATATAATTTCCATCTTCGTAGGCGTAACCTGAAGCAGTAGCTTCATATGCCATCCAGTATCCAGTAGTGTCAAAGCTTCCTAGTGGGACGTCTATTCCTAGTGATATATTATCTCCATCGGCTGTTGTACCTGTATAGTTTCCTTTTATATTGAAAGATTCTGCAAGCTGTTTCCATGCCTCTAGCCCCTCAGTATTATATGTAGAGATTTGGTCGTCTGCATTTCCATCTGCCACACCAGTCCATAAGGTGGTTGCATTATCAATATCACCCGGTAGACCATCATATTGCTCACGGAATGTGTTTGTAGCTATTAAATAATTCTGCATAGATGTTACCACGGCAGTTAATTTGGAATTTCTTATTAATTCTTTTCCGCTTACTATCCCTGTTACGATGATTCCAATAATTATTAGCACTACAGCTAGCTCTACCAGCGTAAAACCTGATTTTCCGGTTCTTTGCATTAATTTTACCTCATAATTCACACCCATATATTATATGATATTTATGCAAAAATATCCAAGATTATTATTATAAAATGCAATAAAGTTAAAATCTTTACAAAAAAAGATTAAATTATATTGACAAAATATTCTTAAAAACTATATTACGTCTTCTTTACAAGTGTAATAGCAGTATTTGCGTAGGAATATAAAATGTTTGCAGTTATCAAAACCGGCGGAAAGCAATATAAAGTCGCTAAAAATGATGTTTTAAAAATTGAAAAAATAGAAGGAGAGGCTGGGTCAGTAGTAGTATTTGACGAAGTTCTCGCTTTTACAGATGACAAGGGAAATACGAAAGTTGGTTCTCCTTTAGTTGAAAATATGACAGTTTCTGCCGAGGTTATCGAGCAGAAGAAAGATGATAAGGTCCTTATCTTCAAGAAAAAACGTCGTCATAACTATCGTCGTAAGGTTGGTCATCGTCAACAGGTTGCTTGGATTAGAATTCAAGACATTGCTGAAGGTCTAAAGGCTAAAAAGGCTCCTGCTAAAAAGGCGGCACCTAAAAAGGAAGCTGATACAAAAGCTCCTGCAGTAGCTAAAGAAACTAAAAAAGTTGAAGCTAAAACAGAAGAGAAAGTTGCTAAAAAACCAGCAGCTAAGAAAACTGATGAGAAAAAAGCTGCAGCTCCAAAAACTGAAGCTAAAAAAGCTCCTGCTAAAAAGGCGGCAGCTAAAACAGAAAATAAAGATAAATAAGGAGTTTAAAAAATGGCTCATAAAAAGGCAGGTGGTAGTTCACGTAACGGTAGAGATTCCGAAGGGCGTCGTTTAGGTGTCAAAAAATTTGGTGGAGAATTTGTTATTCCAGGTAATATCATTATCCGTCAACGTGGTACAAAATTTTATCCAGGTGACAATGTAGGTATGGGAAAAGATCATACTATTTTTGCTAAGTTGGAAGGAACAATCCAGTTCAAGAAAGGCGCAAAAGACAGACAATTTGTTTCTGTTGTTCCTCTTGAGGTGTAAATAGTTATTAAATAACTATAGGATTAAAATATCCCAAGGGAGGCGATTCGTCTCCCTTTTTTTATTACTTAATATATAGAAGCTCTATGCAGTTTATCGATGAAGTCAAAATATTTATTAAAAGCGGTGATGGTGGAGCTGGTTGCTTGAGCTTTAGGCGTGAGGCAAATGTTGCCAAGGGTGGTCCTGATGGAGGAAATGGAGGAAAAGGCGGAAGTATAATATTTGAGTGTGTTGGTGGATTAAATACATTAATAGATTTTCGTTATACACAACATTTTAAGGCAAATAAAGGTACTCATGGAAAAGGGCAGAATAGGGGTGGTCCTTCTGCCGAGGATATGATTATACATGTGCCTGTCGGTACTCAAATATTTATGGATAATGGTGTTGATTTGCTTGCTGATCTAACCGAAGTTGGTCAGAAAATTGAAATGTTAGAAGGTGGTAAAGGTGGCTTAGGAAATGCAAATTTCAAAAGCTCAACTAATCAAGCTCCACGTAAAACTACTCCGGGATTCCAAGGAAAGGAAATGTGGGTAAGGTTAAAATTAAAACTCCTTTCTGACGTTGGTATCGCAGGTCTACCAAATGCTGGTAAATCTACTTTTGTAAGTAGTGTTACAAGAGCGAAGCCAAAAATTGCAGATTATCCTTTTACTACATTAAAGCCTCAATTAGGTGTATTTTATGTTGATGATAAAGAGTTTGTGATAGCTGATATACCGGGGTTGATTGAGGGCGCTCATGAAGGTCATGGTTTGGGTCATAGATTTTTAAAGCATATTGAAAGATGTGCTGTGATTTTGCATCTAATTGACGCTACTGAAGGTGATATTGTAGACAAATATAAGCTAATCCGTAAAGAGCTTGAGAAATATAGTGGTCTTCTTGCAGAGAAAAAGGAAGTTATAGTTTTAAATAAATGTGATGCCTTGCAAGAGGAGGATATTATAGAAAAACTAGATATTTTTGAGGACGCAATAGGTATTCGTCCATTAGCTATTTCTGCGGTAACAGGTAAGAATACTGAGAATGTCCTGCGTTTATTAAAAGATGATATTTTGGATTCAAGAGAAAAAGATTGATAATCTACTCTTTATAATATACCTATAGAATAGTTGTTATGTTTCCTGTTCTAGCTTACTTTTACTCTAGTCTTTATAGTCTTATTTTTTCTTTTTTTCTCATTAATTTTTTTGCTCATTAATATGCAATATGGATCATTAAATATTAATGATTCATCATCATGATCGTTATAAAAGTCTATACTATTAAATGGTTTTCTATTGGTTTTATTCACGTTTATCTCCTACATAAGTAAGTTATACAAGAGCTGAAATTAATAAATAGTCCCTTATCTTAGAAATATAATGTCATATATAGTTGGGTATGACTTTCTATATATACAGCAATTAAACACTATAGATGTAATGATAGTCCAATTGGTTTATAAAGTCATCAATACCATAGGTTGTTATTTCAGTGGTTTTTACCACTTGATTATTCTGAGGTTATTTGTGAGCAATTGCCACAAAGGAAGTTGTTTCACAATGTGGCAATTTATATTTAGATAAAACTATATGTTTTAGTATGATTCTGAATAGATAGGGAATTTTTTACAAAGTTCCTGAACTTCAGATAATACTCTTTTCTCTACTTCGCTATCACCTTCAGGGTTGTTAGCTAGTCCATCAAGAACATCGCCAATTAAATGTCCAATTTTTTCAAATTCAGCTACGCCAAAACCTCTTGTTGTTCCAGCAGGAGTCCCTAGTCTTACTCCAGATGTAATCATTGGCGGGGCTGGGTCAAATGGAATAGCATTTTTATTACATGTAAGTCCTGCACGTTCTAGAGCTTCTTCTGTATCTTTGCCTGTTAGGTTTTTTGGACGAAGGTCAACTAAAACAAGATGGTTATCTGTTCCACCTGAAACAATATCTACACCTCTTTCTACTAATATAGCTGATAACGCTCTAGCATTGTCAATAACTGCCTGACCATATTGCTTGAATTCATCAGTAAGAGCTTCGCCAAGTGCTACTGCTTTACCTGCCATTACATGAACAAGTGGTCCGCCTTGTATTCCTGGGAATATTGCAGAGTTAATTGCTTGACCAAGGGTTATATCTTTTCCCGATTTTGTTTGTCTTACAACTAAACCAGGATTGTTAGAGAATATCATTCCTCCTCTTGGGCCACGAAGTGTTTTATGTGTTGTAGTTGTAACTACATCAGCATATTCCATTGGGCTAGGATATGTTCCTGCTGCAACAAGACCAGCAATGTGAGCCATATCAACCATGAAATAAGCACCAACTTTATCAGCTATGTCACGGAATTTCTGCCAATCTACTACTCTTGGATATGCAGAGAATCCAGCTACAATTAATTTTGGATTATGTTCTACAGCTAGTCTTTCTACTTCATCGTAATCTATAAGGGCATCAGATTCTGTTACTCCATATTGAACTGAATTGAACCATTTACCAGATTGGTTTGGTGCAGCTCCATGAGTTAAGTGACCACCAGCAGCAAGTGATTGACCAAGGATAGTATCGCCCGGTTTAAGGATGGCATTAAAAACACCTTGGTTAGCTTGTGATCCAGAATTAGGCTGAGAGTTTACATATTTACAATTAAATAGTTTCTTGGCTCTTTCATCTATAATAAGTTCAATTTGATCAGCAAATTCGCACCCGCCGTAATATCTTTTTCCTGGATATCCTTCTGCATATTTGTTTGTAAATACAGATCCTTGTGCGTTTAATACTGCTTTTGAAGCTATATTTTCTGATGCGATTAATTCTATTTGGTTTTGTTGGCGATCAAGCTCACCTTCTATGGCATTGAAAACTGTTTTATCTGCTTCTGAAAGTTCGTTCTTGAAAAAAGTTGATTGACTCATGTTAATTTCCTTAGTGATTTTTGACTTTTCTTATGGGTCTGTATCACCTCTGGACTAGTGCTGTCAAACAATATTTAGTCGCAAATATGTTTTATATTTTTCCATTCTTGTTTTGTGAGTAATGAAGAATATTCACGTCTGGAATTTTGTCTATATTTTTCAATTAAATCAACTCTTTCTTTTGATGTTGGATGAGTTGATAAATAGGAGGGTAATGAATCCGATACTGAGTTTTTCTTTTTGGTTTTATCAGTTTTGCTGAAGAAATTTACCATGCCATCAACATTAATTTTTTTTCTTTCAAGTAGTTTGATTGCATACAGGTCTGCCTTTTTTTCTTTCTCTCTGCTGAATGAAAGAGATTTATATTGATTAGCTAGATATAATATTGTACCGCCACCTCCAGTAAATACATCAATAATGAATCCTGATGCCAAGGTGTTTATAATATTTTCTAAACCATGTCTGTATTTGATATGTGCAATTTCATGTGCGATTACACCAATGAGTTCTTCTTGAGTTTTAGATTCATCAATTAATTTACTAAATATAATAATATTTCCTCCGGGTAGGGAAATGGCATTTGATGAATCTTTCTGAAGAACTTGAATTTTAAAATAATAGTCAGGTATTTCGTCAGTTAGGTTAACTATGATTTTTTCTAATGCTTTTTTGCCATTGATGGAGCTACAAATTTTGCTTTCTCCAATTATAAGTGATTTTGCTTCATCGCCTAGTTTGCTTTCCCATTCTTTGGGTACTATAGGTACGACTAGTTTTGTCCAGTAGGGGACAACAAAAATTACAACGAGGCTAAGTATTGCAATAAATGCTACTATATTTCTTGTGAACACCCCAGATGTTTGCCACCAATTAGGGATTTTAATATATCGGGAAATTTCTTTAAAATCACTTATGTGAGGTATTATTAAGCGGGCGTGGGGCATTTTATTGCACCCAAGAACCGCTGGTCTGCCATCTATGGGTTTATCTAGAATTTCTACAGTATCTAAATTCCATCTATATGATCTTGTATCACCCTCAATATAAATTATTATTGATTCTCCTAATATTTCTACTGATGCATTTCGTTTTACTGAAATTTTACCATCATAGAAATTTACATTAGAAATTTTCATCAATTATAAAGTTAAAGTTAATTATATTAGTCCCATATCAAGGTCTATGCCACCTAACATTCCAGATGCTTCATCCACTCCTTCTCCTGTAGCATTAGCATGTACTGGCATTGATGAAATATATAATTTTTCAAGATCTCCTGCAATTAGTATATGTGATGCAAAATATGCCATAGTACGATTGATGACTCTTGGTGTTAATAGTCCAAGAGAGAATATCAACATTGCAATATTAACAAAATATAGTTTTAGTAATGATGATCCTGTATGTGTTCCTTTGAATCTGATATTACCACATTTAACGCAATTGATTTTAGCATTCAAAAGTTCGGCTCTATAAAAAGTTCTTGAAATTGCCATTATAAAAATAATTAAGAATATTAGTTTGGCGTTACTTGTCATGACCATTAAGGCTATGCTAACAATAAGTGGTAATGTGCCAGTTAAAAGATTTATCTTATCCAGAGCTTTTATGTTATATCTGAATTCGCATTTTTGATTTCCCCAATACGTTCTGTTAACAATGTATCTTCTGGCTTTTAGATCGCTTCGTCCTACAAAATACCCTAAAGTTACTATATTCATAAGGGCCAGTTTTATCCTGTATATCATATATTTAAATGGTGAGCCTTTTATGTTGCCAACTATTCCTTTGTAGGAAATTCTATTTAACCTGTATCTGAGTGCAGAAAATTGAGCGAAATATATTAAGAGGAAAGCAGCAGTATATTGTGATAATATATTGATACCAGTTCCAATATTTGGAGATTTGGAATAAATAATTAAAGAATAGACAAGTAAACCAATAATAAAGAAAAATATGAATAATACAAAAAATACTTTCAGAGTGCCTTTAAAAAGTTCGCCTCCATTTCCTGAATATTCAAGTGATTCTCTGTTAATTGAAAAACTAGCATATAAATATCAGCGCATATTAGTTTTAGCCCATGGTCGATAAATCATAAACGTAACCATTTCCAAAAACAGATTTTTAAACCAAATACCATATATAGTTTTTATATTTGCTTTATATCTTGGTGAAGTGATGTTTGGTGCAGGGATAGGTACTTGCCTCTTTTTTTCTCCAGACACCGTTTGGCTAGCTGTTGAGGCATCTACTTGTTTGTTTGCTTCCGTAATATAAATTGCTTCTTCGGCTGCAATAGCACTATTTATTAATTTTTCTTTTGGCTGTGCAGTTCCCTTGAAAACTTTATCAGTTTCTGACTTATTATTAGAAATATGTGCGCTATTTGATAATGTTTTATCGTTACTCATTATTATATATCCTATGTAATTTATGTATTTAACGATATTTATAAAAATCGCATTTTATTTTAATCATGTTAATGAGTTCTAAGTCAAGTTATTAGTTGGCTTATTGTTGGATTTAGCAAATCCTAAGTTTCTTTTATCTGTTTAAAAGTGGTTAATAATCAGTATGTTGGTAGCTATAATAAGATTTCTAGCTAATTTTCTATTCAAGAAAGTAATTCTAGGTACTAATCAATTTTAAAATAAAAAACTACATAGATAGGATAATTCTATAATTATAGTAAATAAATAAATTATATACTTGCTTTTTTAAAATAAGTGGACTATATAATCGATATATACCACAATTGTGGAAATATAAAACAATAGTAATTAGGTTAGGGAAATGAAAACAATAAGGTTATCTTTTTTAATATTTATAGTAATGATTGGAACATCTTGTTCGCCTTCATGGAAGTCTGCTGTTCCCGATTATAGAACTAAAGTTTCTGTTTATAGTAAAATGATGGCGAATTGCAAGGATTCAATGGAAGAATGTCAAAGGCTATATGAGAAGACTTATGGCGGCTGTACCTCGTCAAATGTTAATGAAACTGGAAGATGTTGGGATGAAATGACCGTTACATATCATTAAGAGGTAAATTTTTAGTTAATTAAAACGCGTTGTGTCTTTTTTGTCACGCTAGATATAGACGCTGAAATCCTTTTTCACCACAACTTATAGAGGGTATGTAATGAATATCAAAGTTGAATATTAAGATATAGTTATGTTTTTTAAGAGAAATATTAAATTTTATTAATATTTTAACTACCTAAAATGCCTTGAATATGTTATAATTTAACCGTTTAGTAATAAACGGAGTAATTTTTATGACAGTACTATATAGGTGTTTAATCAGCGTGTTTGTTTTATTTGCTGTTGCGTCTTGCTCGTCAAATCCTAGACATGCTTCATATGTTCCTGAGGTTTCTGTTTACCAAAAAATTATGAATTCTTGCCCCGATGGTTATAAGGATACCTGTAGCAAAAGATACGAATATCTTTACGGTACTACAAATAATGAGCATCGCTTGTTGGAATATCATAATATAATGTCTCAATGTACCGATGATAAAAAATACGAATGTCAAAGCCAATATGATAATATGCTAGTGTTCTAGTAATATTCTATTCATCTTCTTACCTACTCATCATAAATATAATAATCGCCATCTGATTTGAAATGGTTTTACGTAGAGCAATATTAAAATATTGAATGTAGTTTTATTGTGATGTAATTAATTTTGGATTCTATTAACTGGGAAGTTAAAATTAACGGCTGTTTCCGTTCTTGTCATTCTCATTCCCGTTCCCATTCCCGTTCCCATTATCCTTTTTGCGTTGGTTGCCTTTTGGTGGATAATTTGCATAATCATTCATATTCTGAATATTGCCACCCATCATGTAGTTGGAAGCGAAACCTTTCTCGGTTTTATTTTTTTCCTTTGGTAACGATGCAAAGCCACCAGCTGTTAATGCTGCTTGTTTGCCACTAGCTGTAAATAATTTTAGCAAAGAATTGTTGGTATTTAATCCTGCGCCACTACTATTCTTAAGGGCAGCTCCATTATTTCCTGCATTTATTGTTCTTAATTGCAATTTGTCTGTAAAATATTTAGATGCTATACCAGCTGCTGCTCCAACTACAAGGCTTGATCCTCCAGTTGTGACGGCAACAATTCCACCAACTAAATAGGATATTGTTTTGGCTCTGCTTGCATCCTTATGGACTTGTTTCTCTCCACCTTTTTCTAGATAGTCACGACCTGCATATCCAGTTACAATTTGCTTTATTGGCTCTCTAATTCCAAGGAATTCTACTTTGCTTTCTGCAACAGAGAAACCATTTCGTTCTTTTTCTTCCTGAGTAGTGTGCTCGTCTTGACGCTGTGATAGGTCTTTTCTTGCAGCTATTTGTCGTCCTATTGTTGCAACTCCACCAGCGACTATACCTGCTACTAAAACGGCTGGCGTTAATGTTGTTGATAGTACTGCAGCTCCTACTGTTGTTGCTACGGCAGTAGCTACTCCAACTGCAACGGATTTTGTAAGGTTTTTGCCTGATTCAAATAACTTTTTCCATCCATTCTCAACTTTTGAATCTAAATATGCATAGGCTACTGCTGCCTGTGTTTTTCCTCTTTCATTAAGTTTAGGACGACCAGACTGAGTTCTTAGGTAGTCATAGGCCTCTATGGTTTTGGCAGCAACACTCTTTACTTGAACTTCTTCTTGGTTAAAGCTTTTGGGCGCATGTTTTTCAAGGAATTTACTTGTTTCTGTATCAATTATAGTTCCGTTTCTGAATGATCCAGATGCTGGAACTGGTGTGTTTTCTAAGGGGTGTCCTTTTGGGTATTTTTCTGATTTAGCAGGATAAGGGGTTAATTTGTCCTTGCCAACTGAGCTTATATTTAGGTACTCTTCCTCTTTGTCTATAACCCTTGCAAGATCTCCATTTTGAGGAGTTCTCCATTCTTTTTCGGCATAAACTTCTTTTCCTTTAAATTTGCCGATAGTTTCACCAAATTTATCGGTAATTGTATCATCTGATAGGATCTTTCTAACTTCTCGTTTGCTTAATTCTTTATCGTTTTCAAATTTATATATAGGAGTTCCGCTGCTGTCTTTCTTAACTGCATAAATTTCATTAGTACTTCTTGATACGGTTCCGAGTAATGCTGGGGTGGCTTCACCTGTGCTTGCGAAAACGTCATTGCCTTGATGACCATCATTTTCCTTGTTGGGGACTCGATCGCCAGTCTTTTGTCCAGATTGAATTTCTGGAGAATTTTTTGTGTCATCTAGCATTTAGATAATTCATTTGTAAGTTAACTTATATAAATATATAGGTTATATTATAGTAATGATATTAATAAATAGTTAACAATAAGCTATAATTTAGATATTTTAATAAAATTTATAACAGTTTATGGGATATTAATTTTTTGAATAATTTTTTACAGATTCTTGAGAATGGAGAAATGATAATTATTCCAACTGAAACTGTCTTTGGAATTGCAGTGAGAGCGGATAATGATCGGGCTATAAATAATATATATAAAGTCAAAAAACGCTCAGAACAAAAGCCGTTACAAATTATGGTATCTGATATAGCGATGGCAAAAAAATATGCTGTTTTTAATGATAAAGCTGAAAGTTTGGCTAATAAATATTGGCCTGGTTCTTTAACTATGATACTGCGAAGTAAAGTTGATACAAAACTTTCTACACTTTTGGATCATAATGGAACTATTGGCTTGAGAATTCCAAATAATGAAAAAGTGCTAGATTTACTCCGTTCTATAGATGTGCCATTAGCTGTTACAAGTGCTAATATATCTAATGAGTCTCCTTTGCTGGATTTGTATGGTATTAAAGATGTTTTTGGAGATGATATAGCTATTTTAGATAATAAAAATAGTAATTTCAGTGGTATAGCATCTACAGTAATTGATATAACGAGTGATAATGTAAGATTCTTGAGAGATGGAAATATAAGTAGGGGTGAATTGCTTAGTTCATTGCTTTAGATATTTATGGAAAGGAATAGTTAAATCAAATTTGTGGAATCATGTTATAATGATTTTAAATTATAATTGGGCGTACTGATATTTATGGGAAGACATTTAGAATTTGAAAGAGATGATGCCGTATTGAAGGCAATGGAGATATTCTGGGAGAAGGGATACGAGTCTACATCCTTGGAAGACCTTTTAAATGGTATGGGGCTATCAAAAAGCAGCTTTTACAATAGTTTTGGTAGTAAGGATGTTATTTTTAAGGAATGCCTTAATAAATATGTTTTTGTTATAGAAAATAATATTGCTGAACTTTATCAGGTCGCTCCATCGGGTAGAGAGTTTATAACTGGTATATTTGATGATATTATCCATGAATCAAAAATATTAAATCAAAAAATGGGTTGCTTTATAATGAATTCTGCAATGGAATTTGCTCAAAGGGATGATGAGATTGCTGAAATAATTAAAAAGGCAATGTCTAAAATTGAAAATGCTTTTCTTGTCGCTGTCGAGAAATCTATAAGTGAGGGTGATATTGATAAAAATCAAGATTCAAATCAAATAGCACAATATCTATTATGTTCTTTCAACGGAATAAAAGTCATGGTTAAGTCTGGGGCGGAGCAAGATTCATTAGATAATATTTATACACTTATTATTTCTAGCGTATTTTCTAAAAAGTAATCAAAAATAAGAAATTTCTTGTATTGTGGACTGTATGGTACTATATTAAATGTACCGCTTGGTACAAAATATGAATATGTTGATTAAAAAAGGTTATATAATATGGAAAGTAATATTGTAATTTCGAAAGAGATATATTGGTTGGTTCTAACTATTCTCCTTACATCATTAATTTGGGTGCCATATATAGTTAATCGAATAATTGAGATGGGGCTTATAACAGCACTCTCTGAATCAGATGCTGATTTAACGCCTAAGAAAAAATGGGCTAATAGGTTAATGAAAGCGCATGGCAATTCAGTGGAAAACTTAATATTATTTGCTCCATTGGTTGTAGTTATAGATTCTCTTGGTATCAACAGTGTGGAAACAGCAATTGCTTGTGCTGTATTCTTCTGGAGTAGATTAGCATATATATTTGTATATACATTTGCAGTTCCATATATAAGAACTGTTCTTTTTTGTGTTGGGTTTGCTGTGCAAATTTGTCTAGTGATTACATTATTAAAACATGCTGGATAAATAACTTGTATTATTAATCAGGAGGGGGATATGTTAACAGAAACTTATTATATATCAATAGGTCTATTTTTATCGTTATTTGCTATTTATGTTGAAATTAGGCATAAGAAAATATGGAATTGTTGCGAACATAAAATTGATAAGTCAAAGAAGGGATTTATTAATTTTGTTACTCAGCCAAGTAAGTTATCATATATGGTTAATATTTATTTTATTTGGCCAGTTATTTTTATATTAGGTGTTTTATGTATAAAAATTGGCCTGTCTTTGTGATGTTGTTATGTCTTTGTAATTATTTAGGGAATAAATTAGATGACTAAAATGAAATTATATTATGCTCCTCCATCTCCTTATTCAAGGAAAGTCCGTGTTTTTATCGAAGAAAAGAAATTGGATAGTCAAGTTGATGCAGAGATATTTAATCCTTATGGTGCCGATACATCAAGATTAACTTCATCTAATCCATTAGGAAAAATCCCTACATTACTGCTAACAAATGGAGAGACAATGTATGATAGCTCGGTTATTTGTGAATATCTGAATCTTTGTAATGATGAAACAGATTTCATTGGTAATTCGGAAGATCGAATAAGGAATCTAAGGCAAAATGCTTTGGCTAATGGTATTATGGATGCTGCATTCAATATAGTTTCAGAGAAAAGGCGTGACACAGAGCATTCTCAGCACTGGATTATGAGATGGCTTAGTGCGATTGAAAGGGGTGTGGGTGCCATAGAAAAGGATATTGCGGAATTTGATTCTGACGAGATTAATTTAGGCAAAATAAGTATGGCTTCAGCTATTGGTTATGTTGATTTTAGACTGACGGATAATGATTGGAGGTCTAGAAATCCTTCTGTATTTGAGTGGTTTGATGAGTTTAGCAAAAGAGATTCTATGAAAAATACTATCCATGGTGAATTGCCAAAATAATCAACGGTTCTATTATCTATTTATATGATATGGTAAAATATGTAGGTGTTACACTGAGCTATGCCAATGGTGGTAATCTATTTGTGTGTGTATTTGTAGCGACCATATAGGGTGCTTTGTAGGTATATATAATGTAGTACCCCCTCAAATTAGAGAAGGTGCTATATTATTATATATTTATGTGTTTTCATTAATCCAGTCAGTAAGAGCTTGCTTAGGCAGATTGCCACTTTTTGCTGCAATTTTCTCACCATTTTTAAACATGATTAATGTAGGTATGCCTCTGATGCCAAATGTTGTAGGAGTTTCAGTATTTTCATCTACATTCATTTTGTATACATCAACTTTATCAGACAATTCTTCAGCTACACTAGCAAGTGTTGGAGAAAGTTGTTTGCATGGACCACACCATTCAGCCCAAAAATCTACTACGATTGGTTTTTCAGAGTTTTTGATTTTATCATTAAATTCTGCATCTGTTAAAGTGCCTACCATTTTAATCTCCAATAAATTTATTCTTATAAGCAATACATAGTATAGTTTTACATTAAATCAAGTATATGGTTACATATTTATATTTTAGAGAGGGTTTTCTCTATGGTAATGTTGTCTATTTTTTGTAGTTTTAAGCTATGTGTCCATAGAAAATAGCATATAATTTCTTTATCTTTGTAAATATCGGCTATTGAGTTCTTATAAAGAGCTATCTGTCGTATGTAGTTATGTGGAATTTTTTCAATAGTTTCGGGTGGTTTCCTTGATGTTTTATAGTCAACTATATAAACTGCGTCATCTGTAATAACTAATCGATCTATTTGTCCTGAAACGATATGGTTTTTGTAGTTTCCTGTTATGGCTATTTCGGATTTACTATTTGTAGAAAATAAAAATGATAAGTCTGGGTTATCAAATACAGAGATTACTTCATTAATAATAGATTCTATATTCTCTACGGAGGATTTTTCAAGAAATTGCTGTGCTGCTTGATATCTTTTGCTTGGTTCTATTTTAACCAAAACTTCGAGAAGATAGTGAATTATATTGCCGCGTTCAATTTCTTTAGTATCTTTAGCTGGTTGGTGTGAATTGCTCTGTTCTATAGACGGAGTAATTACTTCGATATTTGTGTCTGTAATTTCTGGAGAGTAAGAAAAATATTCAGGGATGGGTATTGCTTTCTTTGTTTTTATTGTCTCAACCTTATTATTTTCTTCTGCGTTATTGTTTGATTCGAGAATATAGATATCCTCTCCATTATCATCTTTATCTATTCGTCCAATTTCAGAAAGACTTGATTTTATAATGTTGTGCCAAGATTTTTCATAGGTATCAGTAATGTTTTTTGGTCTTTTATCTTGATGTCCTGCAATATAGAGTTCGCTTTCTGCTCTTGTCATGGCTACATATAGTAGTCTAAGGCTCTCTTCATATTCTTTTTCTTGCGTGTTTTTAACAATTTCCTTGGTAATATTGGATGTGTGTTTTGTGTTCCATATAAATAGGGATGAGTCTTCATCTTTATTTCTGGAATCCAGCCATCTCAGGCTATCTTTATTGCTGTTTTTGTGGATAGTGTCAGGTAGAAAAACAATAGGGGACTGCAATCCTTTTGAGCCATGAATTGTCATAACTCTTACTTCGTTTTTATCTGACTCCAAGTCACGTTTTATGGTTTTCTCTTTCTTTCCATTTAAATTTATAAAATGTTGCAGAGATGAGCCGTGGCTTTTATCAAAATCCAGTGTTATATTCAGGAATTCATCAAAATATTCATGTACTTCATTGCCCATTCTTTTTGAATATTCTTTCCGTAAATTTATAACATCAATTATGTATGAATAAAAATTATATACGCTGATATTTTTATATAATTCAGATAGTTTAGATAAAATATTAAAGCAATAGTTTATGTTTGTGTTATGGTCTTTATTATCGCATATATTCTGCCATAATGTTTTCTTTTCCCTTGAATTAGCAAGGAAAAATAATTCATCTTCATTCAGATTGCATATAGGTGATTTTAGTATATTTGCGAGAGATAAATCATCATGTATAAATAGAACCCATTTTCCAAGTGAAATTAAATCCATTATAGCTATATTGTTATTCAAATCCATTCTATCAACGCCAGAAACGGGGATATTTTTTTGTTTCATGGCTTTTGTGATTTCGTCAACAAAACTACCTCTGTTTTTTAGCAGAACCATTATGTCTTTTGGCTCGATAGGTCTGTTTTTATTAGGTAAATATTTTTTATCATCGAGCCATTGTTTAATCGTATCGGTTATTTTACTGATTAATATTGATTGCCCATCCAAATGCTCTTTATAGCTAATTGGGAAGTTCCACTCGTATTTTCTATCATTCTCATCTGTATTTTTTTCTTCCGTGTAAGAAACTGGCCATAATTCAACTCTTCCTGAATTATTCTTGAAGAAAGATTCATGGTAAATTAAATTTGTCGTTTTTGAGACGCAGTTTATTCTGCTGCTATGATTAAATATTGTATCAACGACTTCAAGAATTGGTGGGGATGATCTGAATGATGTAGATAGCTTGATATCTTTCCAGATTTTATTATTAAATTGAGTCTGTTCGGCAAAGAAATTCTTAACTTTTTCAAATACTATTGGGTCAGACCCCTGAAAACTGAATATAGACTGCTTCTCATCTCCAACAACAAAGATTGTTCTGTTGTCATCCTTCTGTCCAGACCCAGAGTAAAATTCTGAGCAGAGAGATTTTATTATGCTCCATTGTGAAAAGTTTGTATCTTGTGCTTCATCTACGAGTATATGATTAATTTTTTGATCAAGTTTATACATCACCCAGCTATTTAATTCGCTATGGGACAATAATTTTTCTGTATAAATTATGAGGTCATTATTATCCATTACCCCGCGTTCAGATTTTAGATCATAATATATTGAAAGCATTGCTTCGCTGATAATCATCAAGGCTTTAGTTTGCTTTATTATACTAATATTTTCTTTATTATCAATATATTGGCAAATCCTATCTTGTTCTCGTTCGATGAATTTAATAGATTGTGGTGAGAGTTTATCAAGGTTCTTTTTGCTTATTATTGATGTCGTTTTCTTCGGTAAATCTTTTGCGGTAAGAAATGTGCGGCAATATTTGTCAATGGATTTTAGTCGAGCGCTTTTATCTGCATAAAACCATTGGCTAATATTATCATAGCTTTTTTCAGATGTTGCAGATTTTTCAATCTCAGCAAGTTCTTTGATCAGTATCTTGTTTGCTTCGAGGTTATTACTATTATTGTTGTTAGTAGTATAAATGAAAGAGTTATTAAGCGACTCTATTGTGGTGTCGTTAGGGATTCCTAATTCGTCATATATATGGGAAATAGCATTATCTGCATCGCCGTATTTCTGCATCATCCAGAAGAATTTTTGTCTTTTTTCTATAATTTTTTTAAGAACATCTTTAAATGAAACTTCAGAATGGATTTTGATAATATATTCGATAGATGAAATTATTTCTTGATCTTTATTATCTGAATTCTGATTCAATTTTGTAATTATTCTCTTCCAAGCGAGTTTTAATAATTCCTCTTCCTCTTGTTCTTCAATGACTTTAAAATGAGGGAGTATATTCTCGGACTCTAGTGGAAATCTTTTTAGTATAGATTGGCAAAGACTGTGTATTGTTTGGATTTTTAATGAGTCGGGAAAATCTATTACGCTTGTAAAAAGACTGCGTGCAAGGGTTTTGGTTTTTTGATCTATAATATTATTGTCTAATATTATCTGTAGATCTGATTCAAGCTGTGCATCTGTCATAACGGCGAATTCTGCTAATACTTCATTTACCCGATTTTTCATTTCGGCAGCACCAGCTTTTGTAAATGTAATGCATAATATTTGATCAGGTTTGACGCCATTCAGCAGTAATTTAATCACTCTGTCGGTCAAAATTTTTGTTTTTCCAGTTCCTGCATTGGCTGTAACCCATACCGAATGATTTGGGTTTGATGCTTCGCTTTGTTCTTTTGTACTAGAAAATCCCATAGATGTTTTTATATAGCAAATATATGAATCTTATAAGAATTATTTTAAATTATTTGTCTGATAATAAATGTGGTCTAGAGGAAATCTTGTCTGAATTTTTAGGGCAACATATATAAGGCAAGATTATTTGATAAATATTATCTATACCTTATGGAGAATGATAAATTTCCATTAAAAAGAATGGTCTTCATCATTAGTATTCATCGTTATCTTAAATTGGGTATTATGTTGTTTTATATACAAAAAGATAGAATTTTGAGTATGAGATATATAGAGTAAACTATATCTGATTTCGAAATGGCGCGAGTGACGGGGATCGAACCCGCGACCTCCGGCGTGACAGGCCGGCGCTCTAACCATCTGAGCTACACCCGCTTTTTCGTAAGCGAGAACTATATATATTATCTTTTTGAAAGATACAAGCTTTAGATTGAGAAAAATGGAATATTATAAAAAAAATATATCAAATTTATTATCATTGCAATGAAAAGCCTATATCCAGCTTGGTTTATTGTTCGCAGTTTAAAAGGGCTTAATGATAGGTTGGTTGTATTGATGCAATAGTAAAAAAATATTTTTTAACAATTTAAACATCCAAATTGTTTTTGCGTAAAAGAATGATATATTGCTTCAGTTCGATTTAATAGAGAGAAGTCTTATTCAGTTATTTTCAGACATTTATAATTATCTATATTCTTTGCCCGATATCCATATGTGGTTCTCGATGTCAATTATACTAGTTGCTATAATTATGTACGCAAATGACAATATACCTCTGGAAATAACTTCTATAACAATAATTTCTGCTCTTTTGATATTTTTCCATTTCTTCCCACTCTATCATGATAGTGGTTGGGAGAAGTTGACTGTCAGTAAGATTCTAATGGGTTTCGCTAATCCCGCCCTTATGACTGTATTATCGTTAATTATACTTGGGCAGGCCTTAATATATACTGGTGCTTTAAATGAAGTGGCTAGTGTCATAATGCGTATAAGTAGGAATAATAAGTTTGTTTCGATAAGTATAACCCTTTTGTTCGTATGTATAATTAGTGCATTCCTTAATAATACTCCTGTTGTTGTAATATTTATCCCAATTATTGCGGCTCTTGCAAAGGGGGTTGGTATGTCAGTTAGTAAAGTTATGATACCTCTATCCTATGTTTCTATATTAGGTGGGATGATGACGCTTGTTGGTAGCAGTACAAATATTCTTGTTTCTGGTATTCTGCGTGAACTGGATCAAGGTGAATTAGGATTCTTTGACTTCACTGTTCCTGGGGTAATTTTAGCTTCAGTTGGTTTTGTTTATGTTTTGCTGATTTTACCTAGTATATTACCTGATAGAGCTTCAATGATAAAAAAGATGGCATTATCTAGTGATGATAATCGTGAATTTGTTACTCAAGTCGGCGTTGATTATAGCTCTGACTTTGTAGGAGAAAAACTAGAAAAAGGAAGTTTAAACAGTTTTCCAGATATATCTATAAGGATGATACAAAGGGGAGAGCATGCATTCTTACCTCCTTTTGAAGATGATATGATAATTCGTCCAAGAGACATTATAATAATGTCGGCTTCAAAAAAGGATTTGTCTGCATTTTACAAGAAATATCCGGATACAATTGAGAATGAAATATCTGATAAGGGCATTGATGGTGATTACAATAATAAAGTTACAATGGCGGAGATTGTTGTTTCACCAACATCGAATGTACTTGGTAAAACTCTTGAACAGACTGGGTTTAATGCTGAGTTTGACTGCGTTGTATTGGGTATTCAGAGGCAATCCAGAACTATAAGATCAAGTGTAACTGAAACAGAGCTTGCATCTGGAGATGTGTTGCTGGTTATGGGAAGGAAAGAAAATATTCTATCTCTTCATAATGGAAAGAATTTCCTTCTTATGGAATGGACAACAGAAGAAATACATTCTGGAAAAAATGCTGGTCTATCATTTTCTATATTTATGGGAGTTGTTGGTTTATCGGCTTTTGGAATTATGCCTATCACAGTTTCTTCATTTGTGGGTATGACTTTGCTTTTGATAACGGGATGTATACCTCTAAAAAGAGCTGCTAGGGCTTTGGATTTGAAAATAGTTTTGATGATAGGGTCTTCAATTGCGCTTGGTAGTGCATTGCAAGAAACGGGTGGTGCGGAATATATTGCTAGAACAGTTGTTGATTGGATGGAAGGATTCTCTCCGATATTTATTATGTCGGGGCTGTTCCTTCTTATGATGATAATAACTAATATATTAAGTAATAATGCAGCTGCTGTATTGTTTACTCCAATAGCTTTGAATCTTGCTAACCAACTTGATGCTGATCCAAAGATGTTTATTTTTGCGGTTATTTTTGGGTGTAATTGTTCTTTTGCATCACCGATTGGCTATCAAACAAATTTGATGGTTATGGGGCCAGGGCATCATAAATTCTCTGACTTTATGAAATCTGGTATACCATTGGCGGTGCTGATGTGGATAACATATACATTATACTCTTATTTAAATTTTGTGTAATTGAGGTGAAATTTTTAAACTAATGGAAGAAAATAATAATATAAAAAGACGGAAATTTATTATTGGAGCAGCAGCAACAACGGCTGGTGTCGTTGCAAGTAGTTTCCCTAAGCCCGCAATCGCATCTGGTAAAAGAGAGTGGAAAATGGTTATGACTTGGCAAAAAACTTTGCCGGGCTTGGGAAAGGGGGCTGTTCGTCTGGCTAAAAGAATTACAGCACTTTCAGAAGGTAAAATAAATGTTAAGTTTTACGGTAGCGGAGAGCTAGTACCAGCGCTTGAAACATTTAACGCTGTATCTCAAGGGGTGGCAGAATTAGGTCACTCGGCATCATATTATTGGTTAAATAAGAATAGAAGTTCAGCATTCTTTACCGCTGTTCCTGGTGGTCTTACAGCTCAAGAGTTAAATGCATGGATATATTTTGGTGGCGGTCAAAAATTGTGGGACGAATTATATGCTCCATTCGGAGTAAAGCCTTTTGCTGCTGGAAATACGGGTGCACAAATGGGTGGCTGGTTTAATAAGGAAATTAATGAAGTATCTGACTTGAAGGGCCTTAAGATGAGAATACCTGGTTTGGGTGGCGAGGTTCTAAATAGGTTAGGTGGTAGTTCACAGACGATTCCAGCTCAGGAATTATATACATCAATTCAGTCTGGTGTCATTGATGCCTTGGAATGGGTTGGCCCATGGAACGATATAGCTCTAGGATTTCATAAGGTTGCTAAATATTATTATGGTCCCGGTTTTCACGAGGGAGGTGCAACATTAGAGTGTATTGTAAACAAAAAGGCCTATGATGATCTGCCGAAAGACCTAAAAAGAGTTATTAAAACATCATGTGCTGTAGAAAATAGTCTAATGGCAGCCGAATATTATGCAAATAACATTAAGTCATTTAATTTATTAAAAAATAAGTATAATGTAGATATACGGTCATACCCAGAAGGCGTATTGAAATCTTTATACAAAACTTCAGAAGAAGTTGTTGCAGAAACGGCAAAAATTGGTGATATTAATAAGCGTATTTATGAAAGTTATAATGGTTTCCGTAAATACTCTATGGATATGGGGCATGTTTCCGAGAATGGGTTTATGAATGCCAGAAAAATAATATAATAAAACAATGTAATGAAATGATATGATAATAGTATTTTATTATTGAAAAAGGGTTGATATATGTTGATAAATTGCGAATGTTGTTATAGAAACACTTTTGGTGATTAGGATTGTATAGAAAATATAAAAGTTAGAAGTAATTTGGAGTATAAATAGATGAAACAAGAATATTTACATTTAATTCTTCTTATAGAGAGGCTTCATCGTCGGTTTCTGGACGTAATTAAGACTGAACTTGATACTCACGGTATAGAAGATATCAATAATGTGCAAACTCTTATACTATATAATATAGCTGGAGAAAACCTAACTATAGGCGAGCTTACTACAAGAGGGTATTATCTGGGTTCTAACGTATCATATAATATTAAAAAACTTGTTGAAAATGAGTATCTTGTACAAGAACGTTCTGAGCATGATAAAAGGTCTGTAAAAGTTAAATTATCTGAAAAGGGTCTAGCTATTTGCGAAAAGATTGATCAGCTACATCAGAATAATATTTACAAGCTTGAAGAAATTGGCATGGATGAAGATGAAATTAAAACAACAATATCTAACCTTCGTAATTTAGAAAGTTTTTGGTCTAGTTGTGTTCATGTAATGGATAATTTTTAATTAATTTTATTGCTAAGATCGTTTTATACTGCTATATATCCTTGCAGTTTTTTTAGGTAATGTAATTGCCTGTTTTAATACGAAATATTTGAATATTGGAGAATCTTTTTATGATTAGTTTTACAAGAAAGGCTAAGTTATTGCTAGGAGCTGGAGCGTTAGTATGTGCTATAGGTAGTACAATAACTCCTTCAAACGTTAATGCGGCTGGCGGGAAATTTATTACTATAGGTACTGGTGGTGTTACAGGTGTCTACTATCCTGCAGGTGGAGCGATATGCCGTCTTGTTAATAGGGGTCGTAAAAATCATGGCATCAAATGTTCTGTAGAATCAACAGGTGGTTCTGTTTACAATCTTAATTCACTAAGAACTGGTGAATTAGATGTAGCGGTTGCGCAATCTGATTGGCAATATCATGCAATGAAGGGAACTGGTCCATTCAAGAAAAAAGGATATGATGAAAATCTTAGATCTTTATTTTCTCTTCATAGTGAGCCATTTACAGTTATAGCTCGTGCTGATTCTGGTGTTGAAAAATTTGATGATCTTAAAAATAAGCGTGTAAATATTGGTAATCCAGGTTCTGGAATGCGTGCTACTATGGATCTTATAATGGAGAAAAAGGGCTGGAAAAGAGGTGATTTCAAATTAGCTTCAGAACTTAAGGCATCTGAGCAAGCTCAAGCATTATGCGATAATAAAATTGATGTTATGATCTATGCAGCTGGTCACCCAAATGGTGCGGTTCAAGAAGTTACTACAACATGTGATACAAAGCTTATCCCTGTTGATGGTCCTATTATTCAAAAAATGGTAGAAGAAGCTCCATATTATGCATTTGTATCTATTCCTGGTGGAATGTATAAAGGTAGTGCTGAAGACACAAAAACATTTGGTGTAAAGGCAACGTTTGTTGCTTCTGCTCAAGCTGAAGAAAGTATGGTATATCAAGTTGTTAAGGCTGTATTTGATAACTTCGAGAATTTCAAAACTTTACATCCTGTATTTTCTACTCTAGAGAAAAAAAGGCTAATTAAAGAGGGAAATAGTGCTCCTCTTCATAAGGGTGCTATGAAGTATTTCACGGAAAAAGGTCTTCTTAAATAGAAGGCACTTAGTCAACAAAAAAAGATTAATGTAGGGTTTTTTGAAAATAAAAACCCTACTTGTTTTGTATAAAAGAGGTTTTTAGTATTGTGAATATTGAAGCTAAAGATAGAGAAGGTTTGTCTCAAGAAGAGCTTGCTGATCTAGTAATTGAAAGTGAATCAGGGGCAAGAAATCCATCAAATAAGAATGTTGCTAGACTAATGTTCTGGACATCTCTTTTTTGGGCGGTTTTCCAATTATGGGTGGCTTCTCCTCTGCAATACACTGCTGCGGAATATCTTAAATTCCCGGTTTTTAATGATAACCAAGTGAGGTCAATTCATTTAACATTTGCGTTATTCTTAACCTATCTGGCTTATCCAGCTTTTAAAAGGTCTCCACGACGTAGAATACCATTATTAGATTGGGGCTTTGCTCTTGTTGGTGCTTATACTTCCTTTTATCTGTATATTAATTATCTTGAACTAGCAGAAAGACCTGGTGATCCTATTCCTATGGATATATATGTGGGGTGTGCAGGTATTGTTCTTCTTCTCGAGGCAGCAAGACGTTCTTTAGGCATGCCGCTTGTTATAATTGCTACTATATTCTTAATCTATACATTGGCAGGTGCTAGTGATTTTATTCCTGAGGTAATAAGTCATAAAGGTCAGTCACTTAATAAAACAATCAGTCATCAATGGTTAACTACTGAGGGTGTGTTTGGTATCGCAATTGGCGTATCAAGTGGATTTGTATTTATGTTTGTACTGTTTGGTGCTTTATTGGATAGGGCAGGTGCTGGTAATTACTTTATCAAATTAGCCTTTTCTTTATTGGGTCATATGAAAGGTGGTCCTGCTAAAGCTGCCGTTGCTTCTTCAGCAATGATGGGAATGGTTTCTGGTTCATCTATAGCAAGTACAGTTACAATTGGAACATTTACAATACCGCTTATGAAAAGAGTTGGTTTTACAGGTGTTAAAGCAGGTGCTATTGAAGTTGCCTCTGCAGTTAATGCACAAATTATGCCTCCAGTTATGGGTGCTGCTGCGTTTCTTATCGCAGAATATGTAAATATTCCTTATGATGAAGTTGTTATAGCTGCATTCGTGCCGGCCGCAATTTCTTACATAGCTTTATTTTATATTGTTCATCTTGAAGCAGTTAAAGCAGATATGAAGTCATTTGAGAAAACTACAACTCATTCTCTACAATATAATATTTTAATGTGGCTATCTATATTCTTAATAGTAGGTGGCTTATCATTTGGAATTTATCATTTTATAAGTTTCATTAAAGATATGGCAGGTGCTAATGCCAGCTACCTTATTGGATTTGTTTTATTGGCAGCCTATATTGGATTGGTATGGTATGTTACAAAATTCCCTGAGATCGAAGCTGATGATCCTAATTCTCCAGACATTAAATTGGCAGAAACAGCTCCAACATTTTTTGCTGGTCTACATTATCTTCTTCCAATTGTTATACTTATTTGGTGTTTAATGGTTGAGAGGCTTTCTCCAGGTTTATCGGCTTTTTGGGCTTCTGCCATATTGATTTTTATACTTCCTACTCAGCATGCATTAAAAGCATATTTTAGAAAAACAGGAAATTATAAAAGAGAGTTCAAAAGTGGTTTTGAAGATCTTATTGATGGTATGATAATGGGATCAAGAAACATGGTAGGTGTAGCGATTGCTACGGCTGCAGCTGGATTGATCGTTGGTACGGTTTCTCTTACTGGTGTAGGGCAGGTTCTTACTGAAGTAGTTGAAATTGTTGCAGGTGATTCAATCTTCCTAATCTTATTTATGACAGCTGTGATATCTCTTATATTGGGAATGGGTCTTCCAACGACAGCTAACTACATTGTAGTAGCTAGTTTGATGACACATGTTGTAGTTCAATTAGGGCAACAAAATGGATTAGTTGTACCATTGATAGCTGTGCATTTATTTGTATTCTATTTTGGTATAATGGCAGATATTACACCTCCTGTTGGTCTGGCGTCTTTTGCAGCCTCGGCCATATCAGGTGCAGACCCAATACGAACTGGGTTACAAGGTTTTACATATGCACTTAGAACTGCGATCTTACCTTTCTTCTTTATTTTCGATAATGAAATTCTATTGTTAGGTGTTGATTCATTTATATATGGGCTTTGGGTATTTGTTAAATCTACTATAGGACTTATGTTGTTCGCAGCCGCCTCTCAAGGTTATTTTATTGTAAAATGTAAGGCTTGGGAAACAATATGTCTTATACTTATAGCATTTACATTATTTGCTCCTCAGTTCTGGATAGATCAAATATTCCCAGACTATATTGATGGAGATATTACAAAGATTGATGATGAGATAAAGAAAGTTAGCGTTGGTCAGCAGTTTAAAATACGTGTCAAAGGCTTAGATTTTAATACAGATGAAATCAAAGAAAAGAACGTATATATTTCTGTAGCTAATGAGGATAAAACAAAGGTTATAGAAGAGTACGGGCTTGTGCTTCGTAAAGATGGAGATAAGTTAATTGTTGATGATCTTAAATTTAATAGCGGCGCTGAGAAAGCAGGAATAGATTTTGACTATGAGATCTTATCAATAAGCCTACCTCAAGAGCAGCCATCTAAGAATTACTCTTATATTCCTGCATTCTTACTATTAATTTTCATCTTTATGTCTCAATCATTTAGACGTAAACAAGAAATTGCTTTGAAAAAAAATAAATTTGCAACAGTTTAAAGAGGGCTAATTATGTATAAAGAAATTTTATTACCTATTGATATCACACAAGAGAGTTCATGGATAAATTCACTTCCTGTTGTTATTGAATATGCTAAAGTTTTTAATTCTAATATTCATGTTATGACAGTAATACCAGATTCAGGAATGGCGATGGTAGGTCAGTATTTCAGTAAAGATGCTGTTAGCAGAATTGTTGAAGAAACAAAGAAATCAATTCATGATTTTTGTGATAGTAATATACCTAAAGATCTAAACCTGTTTACTGTAGTTACTGTTGGTAATGTGTATGAGTCAATTATTACAACAGCTGATAAAATTGAGGCGGATTTAATTGTTATGTCTGCACATAGACCAGAATTGAAGGATTATCTACTTGGTCCTAATGCGGCAAGAGTTGTTAGACATTCTAATAAATCAGTTCTTGTTGTTAGAACCTAGTTTATCATAACTACTAATCGGGGAATTTTATGAATCTTGAACTTAAAAATCTTTTAAGCGAATATTCAGATATAGTTTATGAAAAGATGGATGATCTTCTTCCTACAGAGCAAGTAGGTAGGGTAGGCGAAAATCGTATAGCTAGGGCAATGAGATATAGTGCTTTGTCAGATGGTAAAAGACTAAGACCATTTTTAGTTATGTCATGTGGTGATTTATTCGGTGTGAGCAAAACTTCATCTTCACAAGTTGGAGCAGCTATGGAATTCATGCATTCTTACTCTCTGATACATGATGATCTTCCTGCGATGGATGATGATGACTTAAGAAGAGGAAAGCCAAGTTGTCATAAAGAATTTGATGAGGCTACAGCTATTTTAGCTGGAGATGCACTACTAACTTTGTCATTTGAAGTTTTATCAAGTGGTTACGTTCATGATGATGCTAGAGTTCGGTCAGACTTGGTTGAAGCTTTTGCAAAAGCAGCAGGTACGAAAGGTCTTGTTGGTGGACAAATGATTGATTTATTATCTGAAGAAAGAAATTTCAATGTAGAAGAAATTACAAGGCTTCAGAGAATGAAAACAGGTGCTTTATTTGTTTTAGCATGTGAATCAGGTGCAATATTAGGTAAAGCTCCACAAAAAATGCGTAATGCGCTTAGAGGATATGCAAATGATCTTGGCTTAGCATTCCAAATTACTGATGATATCCTTGATGTTGAAGAGGAATCTCGTGAAGATAAAAATGTCGAGAAGGGAACCTATGTAAACATAATGGGACTTGAGAAGGCAACTAAACAAGTTCAAATATTGGTTGATCAATCAATTGAACATTTAGAAGTTTTTGGTCCTAGAGCGGATCGCTTAAGGGATTTATCAAGATATATAATTAATAGAAATATATAAAATGGCGTTTTTCTTAAATAGTTTTTTTTCTACTTTTATATTGGTATTTAGGGGCGAATTTATCCTAACGGTCTATCTTACGTTCTATGGACCAAATATGGAAATATATTTCTATGCTGTAATTGGTGGAATAGTAGGTTTTGTTGCAAATTATTGCCTTGGCTATATGGTAGCGGTCGGATTGGTGCCTATGTTAGATAAAGAGGCACAGGGTAAGTACAACAGTTCTAGGCTGAAAATACGTAATAAGATATTATTCTTGCTGCCAATAACATCTGTTGGCTTTATTAACTCGGTGTTAATATTGGAGGGTGGGCTCGGTAATGTATTTAATATTTTCGGCTCAGTTTTTATTGTGCTATTTGCAGGAATAGTAACTTTCTTTTGTGGTATGTTTAAATCAAACTTCTGGAAATTCCTAATTATAGTTTCAGTTGCAAGGTTTATATCATACTATTTCTATATGTTTGAGCTTCAGGTCTAGATTTTATTTGAATTCATAAATTTAATGAATAACAAATAATGATGGGGGCTGCTGTAGCCCCCATCACTTCTCCCTCACTCCCTCTTCTCCCAGAGAAACTCTAATGAATCAAATTTTCTGGGTTGATACCCATTGATTCTAATTTTTTAATTTTAAGCTGTAGGAAATAGTCCATACTTGTAGTATCAACATTTATTCCTAAGCTTTCATTTTTAATATATTCGGAGAAATAAACTCCAAAATTATTAATTAAATCATTTATAGCTCTAGAATCGCCATCATAATGCAGTAAATTTGAAAGACTTATATTATTAGAATAATAAAAGGGGTCTTCCTCATCTGCTTTAAGAAGTCCGCGTAATGAAATTACGATAGAGTTTACATTTACGCCGCCTTCAATAGCAATTTTTAAACTTTCGCCATGCTTAATATCATAACGAGATTCTATATCCCTTAGAGCTAACCTAGCTTTTTTCTTTAACAAAGAGAATTGCTTCTTATTTAGTTCTTTAAGTTTCTTTGTCTTTAAATCAAAAAGCATAATTTACACACACATTCCTAATTTATTTACACACACATTCCTCTTACTTAAGAATACTATATCAGATATATATTAACAAAAGGTTAACTGAGGTAAATAAAAGTCATATAAAACAGATGCTTAAACGATATAGTTTTATTAATATTATAGGTAATTTTTCGTGAAATTTAACTAAAATTGAATCTATCTGCTACTATCTTTGCTGATAGCTGATAATAGGGAGTTCGAGGTACAAAACTTTAATGCTTGTTTATGGCAAAGAAACTGAAGTTGTAGTAAAATTGCTGATTGATATTTCTATTTTTGTAGCAAATATTTATAATTTTTTTTAAAATAAAATAAGAAAATAGTTATTTTATTATGCTTTTCTTATTTAATAATATTGTTAAATAAGCCTGTATGTGGTGTATTAAACTAGTTACTATAATAGGTGTTTAATATCTATAGATAATTATCTATAGACTCTCAAGATAATTATCTATATCTGTAGGGGTCTGTAGAGATACTGGTTTTATACTGCGGTCAATTCTTTTAGTTAAACCAGAAAGAACCTTGCCTGCACCTACTTCAATAGTTGATGTAATATTATTTTCAGCAAGATTCTGAACTGTTTCCGTCCATCTAACCCTGCCTGCTACTTGCTCAACAAGATTATTCTTTATTATTTGAGGGTCTAGAATTTCTTTTGCTGTAACATTAGCTATTAATGGAATTGATGGAGTATTAAAATTAACTTCATCAAATGCATCCTTCATTATTTTTGTTGCAGGCTTCATTAAGGAAGAATGGAATGGAGCACTTACATTTAAGACAACATATTTTTTTGCTCCTTTAAGCTTACTAATTTCTTCAGCTAAATCAATCGCCTTAGCTGATCCACTTATCACTACTTGTCCAGGGGAGTTATCATTAGCAATTTGAACTTCTTCATTATGTTTGTCAGATACTTCTTTGGTAATCTCTTCTACATCATCAATTGTTAGACCAATAATAGCTGCCATACCGCCATTACCTTTTGGAACAGCATCTTGCATGGCATTTCCTCTTATCCTAAGGAGCTTTGCGGCATCAGCTAATGATAGGGAATTAGCAGCTACAAGTGCAGAATATTCTCCTAGTGAATGACCAGCAACATAGTTGGCTAATTCTGATATGTTTTTACCAGATTGTTTAAGTAAAACTCTAAAAAGTGCAATTGACGTGACCATTAATGCAGGTTGAGTGTTTTCTGTCTTTGTTAAATCTTCTATAGAGCCATTAAAGATAAGGTTAGATAAGTTTTGACTAAGTACATCATCAACTTCCTGAAATGCTTCCTTAGCTTCTATAAAGCTGTCATAAGCCTCTTTTCCCATTCCAATAAATTGAGAACCTTGTCCTGGAAATAGTAACGCATTTGTCATATCTTGCCTTTTGTATTTATTTGAAACTATTTCAATTGCTATAATGTTTTTATTAAAGTGGCAATAGTTTTCTAATATTGATACCTTAATAAATATTTACAAATTAAGTTGACTTGGCATATATGGCAAATAAACAGAGTGAATTTCTGGAATATATATTGGATCTATTAGAGCCTTCAGGTGGGATTAGTGCATGTAGAATGTTTGGTGGACACGCAATTCGTAAGAATGGTCTTCCTATAGCATTAATATTTGATGATGAGATATACTTCAAAGTAGATTCAACTAATCAGGAGGACTACAAGAAAATGGGAAGTAAGCCCTTTACGTATGAGAAAGGGGGAAAGATGATAGTTGTATCAAATTGGAAAATGCCAATCGATATATTAGAGGATCATGAAAAGCTAATGGAATGGACTGAGAAATCATATAATGTTGCTCAGTCAGCTAAGAAACCAAGTAAGAAAAAGAAAGTTTGAATAGTTTGACTCTCTGAGAACTTTAATTCGTATGTATACGTAGATATATATAATAGTATTATATATCTCGAACTTTGGATTTTATATAATCAATAGCTTCATATAGAGGTGTAATTAACTCTTTAATATCCTGCATTTTGCCTTTCTTCTTTGCTATTTCCTCAATATCTTTGGCGATTTCAGATATGCTTGACATTCCTAGGGCTGAACTTGAAGATTTAAGTGGATGAGCGCTGGAAGCAATTATTTCTAAATTATTACTTTTGATTCCTTCATCAATATTTTTGATATATTGTTCAGTATCTTTGAAGTATCCATCTATTAACTCTGGGAAACGATCTTTTAATATGGATCTTATACTTTCAAATTCTTCTATATTGAAAATAGTTGTATCAATATTTCTTACCATAATTTACCCCTGCAGTTATTTGTTGTTTATTGGTTTTACCAATCTAGTTCTGGTTCATTGCTTAAGTAGGCAGTAACTTCATTCCCAACATTATTATACTCAAGATTTGTAAAGCTAATGGCGTTAGCTTGTGCGATACCTCTGCCATGATTATCTTGCGCACGAGAAGGGTCTATTTGTAAAAATTTTTGCCATTCAAAACCAGTACCTTGATCAGTAATCCTGACATATGTGCCATCATCTTTCTTCCATATAACTACCTTAATTGTTTTATTGATATGTTCAGGTAAGTCCACTCTCTTAGCGATTTCATCTCGCCATGTTCCAGCTTTAATTAGCCATGTTTTTTCGGTATATCCAATACCAAGATTACCATGTTCTATAGCATTTATTAGTAACTCTGCTAATCCAGATACCATCCGCTCTGCATTATCGTAACAATTAGCTATAAAGCAGGCTAAACTTTCTGCTTCAGGTAAAGTTCTATAACTAAATTTACATGTATCAATAAGGTTAAAGCTGATTTTATGTTGCTTTAGCTCACTATTTAGTACTTTTTTCTGGCGGATCTCTCTTACAGCAGCAGATAGAACTGATTCCAGAACATTCTTATCGATAGGCTTTGTTAGATAGTAATAAATTCCTGCATCGATACCTTGTTTTATCTGCTCAGGTCTATCTGATCCAGTTTGCATTATCGTAGGTATATCTTTTAGCTTTGGATCCTTGTGCATGAGGGCAACAACTTCTAAACCATTCATTTCTGGCATTTCTCTATCAAGTAGCACTAGATCTATATTTCCTTTATCTTTTTGTAAGATTTCCCATGCTTCTTTGCCATTGCAAGCTGTTATAACTTTATGACCTAAATTTTCAAGCTGAGATTGTAATATCATCCTCATGGTTTTGTCATCATCAACGGCAAGGGTACGCACAGCTTTTTCTTCATGAAAGGCTTGTGAGTATTCTGCATGTATTGAGCTCATTAATTATTCTCCTTTATCTTTCTGTAAATGCGGTTTTAAGTGATAAATGTATAGGCTTCAGTAGGTAATCAAGAATGGTTTTTTCGCCAGTTACTATGTCTGCTTCAACAGTCATTCCTGGAAGTATAATATTTTTGTCAGGATTGTTTCCAACATAGTTCTTAGATAGTTTAATGCGAGCGCTATAGTAATGTTTATTGTTTTGGTCTGTAAATGTAGTGGCTGATATGAATTCTAGCTTGCCAATTACCGCCCCGTATCTTGAGAAGTCGTAAGAACTAACTTTTGCCCTTACGGTTTGACCAATCTGTATATGCCCTATGTCTTTTGGTGAAATACGAGCTTCAATAACTAGATTTTTATCAATTGGAACAATTTCCATTAATGTTTTTCCAGGCTCAATTATACTACCAATAGTGTTAATTTTTAAGCCTTTTACTAGTCCATAAACTGGTGATCTAACTTCAAGTCTATTTAGTCTATGCTCTAGTTTAGAGATTACTTCTTTGTTTTGTGCTATTTGCCCTTCTATTTTATTTAGTTCAGAGTGGGCTTCTGCTTCTATTTTATTAACTTCTTTTTGGTATTTTAGAATTGTTAGTTTAGAGGTATATCCCTGTTTAAATAAGTCTTCTTGAAGTTCTAAGGCTTCTTTTGCTATTTTAAGGTTTTCTTTAAGTTTCTCTGAACGCTTATACATTTCTTCTATTTGTTTATTTGGTAGAAGTGATTTTTGATCAATATTATCATTTACATCTTTAGGTGCAAATTTTTCAAAATCTGGCTCTTTATTATTTATAAACGCACTAAGCCTTTCCGCTTCTATTTCAAGATATCTCTGCTTCGTGACCATTTCTGCAAAATCTTGTTTAGTACCTCCATCATTTATTTTTAACAATATTTGGGATTCTTTAACAAGATCTCCTTCATTAGTTAAAATTTCTGTAATAATTCCACCATCTAGATGCTGCACTACTTGTACAAACCCTTTTGGAACTACTTCCCCTTGTGCCTTTGTGATTTCATTAATATTTGTTACACTAGCCCATAATATAAATATTAGAATAGCAGAGCTTATTAATATCATAGTTATTCTGATAATATGGGGGTTTACAGCTTCCTCTAATTTAACAGATTGCGGTAAATATCTAAGTTGCCTGCTTTCGCTTTTATTCATAAAATGTCTATCTAATATGCTAATATGCTTTTTAGTTGCATTTTCTGAGTTTAAAATATGCTTATCCTGTCTTTTCATAATTCATCATTGCTTTTGTTAATTGCCTTAATAATTTTATCTGGAGTACCTACTATTGGTGTGTCTTTATTTCTTAATAGAATTGCAATATCTGCAATTTTTATATAGTCCTCACGGTGGGTAATTATAAGAATTGTCCTATCGTGCTTCCAGTTTAGTATGCTGTTATTGAATGCCTCTCCAGCTGAGCTGTTAAGCAAAGCGTATGGTAATTCGTCAAACAGCATGAGTTTTGTATCTTTTATGTAGGCTCTAGCCAGATTAAGCTTATATGCTATAGTTGTTGGTAAACTAATATGATTGGTATTTATTATTGTATTAATGCCATCTGGTAATGCGCATACATCTTCCCATACATCAACTTGTTTTAATGCTGATTCTAGAATTTCATCACTTGCTAGAGGTTCACTAAAACGCAAATTATCTGCTATAGAGCCTTGGAAAAAATGAGGTGATTGAGGGACATATGCTATATGTTGTCGTAGTTTTATAGCATCAAATTGTCTTATATCAATATCATCAATTCTTATAGTACCTACTTGAGGTCTATATAGTCCATTTACTAATTTTAGAATTGTCGATTTACCTGATCCATTGCCGCCAGTAATTGCAACTAATTGCCCAGGTCTTGCATCAAAAGTGAGTCCTGCGAAGACTGGGTCAGTATCTTTTGTATAACGCAGACCAACTTTAGAGAATGTTAAATGTCCTCTAATCTCTCCTACTTGTGACTTTATATTATCTAAGTTTCGTTCCGTTTTTATAGTCATTAGTCGGTTAACTTGATTGATGGCATTTTGTAATTGTATAAACCTTGGGAGGGAAGTGCATAAGGTTTGGAACGGAGCTAATACTCTCCATACAAGAATTATACAGGCAATTAATGCTCCTGTACTTATGCTATTATCCCATATTTTTTCAACCCCTAACATTATGGTAGATACGCCTGCTAGAATAAACAAGCCATGTGCAATTGTTTCAATAATTGAGGCTATATAATTTGCTTTGAATCTAGCTAAAGATGCCTTTCCCGAATGATCTCTAAATTGTCTAAACCAATTGCTTGTCATGCCACTTGCACGTAGAGAATGCATTTTCTCAAAGCTTTCAACTGTCATTTGTTGACTATTTGATGATGCATTTGAGGCAAGTTTTATAGCAGTTTTTAATCTCGTGTACATGCATAAAATAAGTATCACATAAAGAGTTGCTACTGCTATAGGAACTAAAGATACGCTTCCAGCTATTATGGCAATTGCTACCAGTATTATTAGTGTAAATGGTAGTTCTATCAAGGCTAGGAATAGTGGTCCTGTAAAAAAGTCCCTAACAGTCTCAAAAGCTTTTAATCTTGAGAGTTGAGAAGCAACTGCTGCACGTTCAGTATAGATAGGAGGCATTAGCATTAATTGTTCAAATATCTGGTTATTTACAATATTATCCAGTCTGGCACTAAACCATGCTAATGACTGTGACCTTACCTTTCTAAGACGCCACTCGGTTATTAAAGCTAGTACTATTCCCACTACTAGAGGCTGTAATGTTTCAGGAGAGTGGGCGTTAATTACTTTGTCGTATACCATCATAACGAAAATAGGGGGAGCTAATGATATAATTCCTAAAATTACGCTTAATAAGAATACCTGCCAGAATATACCTTTGAATCTATCCAGTAAGCCCCTAAACCAACTATACCCAGCTGCTGATTGTATTGCTGAAGAGTTAGTATCTATAAGATCTTCTTCTTTAGAGAAAAAATATGCAGTGCCTAGGGTTTTGTTATCTGTATCAAAACTATCAATTTTTTCATTATGGCTGATGAATGCAGAAAATTCTGATGCATTACTTTCTTCTTTACCAATATTGTCTTGCAGTATTACTATTGTATTTTTCTTTTTTGAATCACATTTTTTTGGTATGAAAAGGCAAGGTAATAGCCTTTTATCGATGTCGCATATCCTTAATGTCACTGGTCGGGCTATATATCCTAAGTTCGCAAGTGTATTTAATAGGTCAATACGATCTATGTTTTTGTTTATATCCGGTAAAGCTTCGCAGATTTGATGTAATTCTGTAGGTATATTTAAAGAAAAAATAAGAGCGGGTAGGCATGCTGCATAACCAGAGTCATCATTCTCTTTCAAAAGCCATCCAGCATTTCTTAGAACCTGCAGAGTATCGTTTATTTTGCTCTCTTCATTGCTTAGTTTTGTGGCATCAGCAGTGTTCATAATCTAAGCTCCTGATATGGTAATACATCATGTATCTTGCTATCATCAGAGAAGGTGCGTTCAGTTAGTCTATTATTATCCAGGATATATTCTTTTTGTGCCAGGCGTAGTATATTCCTGTCATCAGTTATAATTATCATGGTTATCTTGCCGTTTAGGCGACTAAGTAATCTATAAAGCTGGTTATAGCCTTCTTTGTCTAATCCTCTATCTGCATTATCAAAGAGTAGTATTCTTGGTTTTTGTGCAAGAGTTCTGGCTATAGTAATTCGTTGTTTTAAGCCTGGAGGAATGGCATCAGTAGTACTTCCCTCTAATTTTGTTTCAAAGCCAGCTGGTAGTTTATATATTTCTTTCTTCAAATCTAATAGGTCTATAATTTCATCAACTTTCTCTTTTTCAATTTCTCCAAATGCACTTAGATTATCACGAATTGTTCCTCTAAAAATAGTTCCTTCCATTGCAAGGTATCCTATGTGCTTTACTAACTCTCTTGCAGGATATTTTGTGGCTGACACTCCATTAATTAGAATACTTCCTTCAGTGGGCTCATAAAGGCCGGAAATTAGCTTTAATAATGTCGTTTTTCCACTGCTATGATCTCCCGATATCGAAATACTCTGTCCATAATTTAGCGTCAGGTTTAGATCTTTGAAAAGAGGGGGTTCATCTTCATTGTATTTAAATGTTAGGTTATTAACCTTAATCTCTCCATTTTTTTTACCAAGTTCTTCAGTGTCTGCTCTGGTAAGAATTGGAAGCTCAAATGTTTTTTTTACTTCATCTCTTGCAAGTTGGAAGCCTTGAAATCTTACCCAAATATTAAGTGCTTTTTGAATGGGGTTCATGATTCTGCCTGAAAGTAATACACAGGCTATTAGCGTTCCTAATGTTAGTTCTCCTTTCATTGCCATAGGAGAACCAAAGCTTACTATACCTATGATCATTCCTTGCGTAAATAATGTTCCATAATTCGAAGCGGCATTACTTTCTTTTGCGACATTATAATTGGCAAGACTTGAGTCTGTTTGTAGTTGTTCATAACGTCGTTGAAATATTGTTTCTAGACCAAGCGATTTAACTGTATGTATTCCATTGAGGATTTCAATAATGAATCCCGTACGAACTTCATCACTTTTTTCACGTTCTTTTAGTGCTTTTTTTAGTTGCAACCCTAGTATCCAAGATATTAGAGCAAATGTGATAACCAGTACAATTGGAACCAGTACTAACCAATTGGCTAGGTAGGCAATAATGCCAATAAATATTATAACAAATGGAAGGTCAATTAATGTAATAAGTGCTTGGCCACTAAGAAAATCTCTTAATTTTCCGATATTACCCATTCGTTGTAATTGCTCGCCAGTGCCTTGTTTTTCTAGTGATGATAACTCTGTGGCAAGTATATGTCTCATTGAATTGCAGGCTATAGAATGTTCATGTGATGCTCCAGCCCAATTAACTACATAGGATCTGGCTAGGCGTAATATTCCCTCTAAAATAACAACAATAAAAACACCTATGGCAAGTACTCTTAAAGTTCCCATGTTATGGCTTACAAGGATTCTATCATAAATCTGCAATGTCATAATAGGTAGTGCTAGCGCCAACAGGTTTATTGTCAAAGATGCAAGTATCAAATGTGAGCTTTTTGTATTAAAAGACACGGTGGGGTAGTTAATAGCATTTTTTGGTAAAACCGGCCTAAATAAATATAAGATGTTTTTAGATATCCTAAATGGGTTTAGTATCCTGAAAATAGTTTTGCAACTCATAGTCCGCCTTCAGGGGTATGAGTTACATCACTGTCGTTATTGCTGCCAATATCAGATATTGTATCATTGTTAATATCATCTAGGGGATTCTCATCCTCATCATCATCCTTATCCTTACCTTTTCCATTGCCGTTGTTTTTGCCATTATTTGTTTGTTCCTCGTTAACTATATCATCCCATCCATTCCCTTCGCTTTCGTCAATCATTACATCCATTTCTTCTGCTTCATCTTGAGGGTTATTTCCGGGGGCATCGTCATCATCTCTACTTGTGCTGTCATTGGAATTAGGTCCTCCATTTCCTTGTGAAGGATTGTCTTGATCTACGCCATCCTCATCATTCCCATGCCCGCGATTGCCACCACCATCATTCCCATTATTTCCGTCATCATCGTCGTCGTCGTCATCTCCGTCGTCATCGTCATCTCCGTCGTCATTATCGTCTCCGTCATCATCGTCGTCGTCATCTCCGCCACCAGTATTATCATCTGTATCATCTTGAGGGTTATTTCCGGGGGCATCGTCATCATCTCTACTTGTGCTGTCATTGGAATTAGGTCCTCCATTTCCTTGTGAAGGATTGTCCTGATCTACGCCATCCTCATCATTCCCATGCCCGCGATTGCCGCCACCATCATTCCCATTATTTCCGTTATCATCATCGTCGTCGTCATCTCCGTCATCATCATCTCCGTCGTCGTCTCCGCCACCAGTATTGTCATCATCTTCGCCACCGGTATTATCATCATCTTCGCCACCGGTATTGTCATCATCTTCGCCACCGGTATTATCATCACCTCCGCCACCGGTATTATCATCATCTCCGCCGCCAGTATTATCGTCATCTTCGCCGCCGGTATTATCGTCATCTCCGCCGCCGGTATTATCATCATCTTCGCCACCGGTATTATCATCATCTTCGCCGCCGGTATTATCGTCATCTCCGCCGCCGGTATTGTCACCACCTCCGCCACCGGTATTATCATCATCTCCGCCACCGGTATTATCGTCATCTTCGCCACCGGTATTATCATCATCTTCGCCACCGGTATTGTCATCATCTTCGCCACCGGTATTATCATCACCTCCGCCACCGGTATTATCATCATCTCCGCCGCCAGTATTATCGTCATCTT